>Ga0196905_1000150_pt1 | contig 26914 bp, 31 predicted proteins | sample CB_VirMetaG_3_FD_169098 | JGI IMG/M metagenome (GOLD analysis project Ga0196905, IMG submission 169098) | Freshwater to marine saline gradient viral communities from Chesapeake Bay - CB_1508_1S Viral MetaG (v3) (version 3) | ecosystem: Environmental > Aquatic > Marine > Coastal | place: USA... | reverse complement strand
TGCCTTCAAAGTCAAGGCTAAATTGATACCCAATGTTTCTATCAAATGGATTTTCTACTGCCATATTTTCCTCTTAGAATCTTTCTGGTTTTTTACGTGGTGGTGTATAGTTTTCAACTGTGGTTTTAGAAGCAAGTGCATCTGCTAAACTGCCTCTAAGTTTTGGTCGAGGTGCTCCATCAGTAACAGGATTCTCTGTTGGTGTTACTTCTGGCTCTTCCCAATCATCAGTTAAATCTTTTTTCTGTACTGTACGTTGTTGAGGCTGTGGTGGATTATCCTCGGCCACCGGAGTGTTTAGTTTATAGTAATCTTGCATTACTTGGTCCTTAGTTCGAAGTATACGACCACCAGGACCTAATTTATCTCCTCTGGCGTTAACATCCATATTACCAACAGCAATGGCTTTTTCATTTACAGCCATTAACGCATCCATATTAATCTGTCTTCCGTTTGCTGTTCTATATGTTTTTGGCATTGTTTTCTCCTTATGCGCTGGTATTTACCGTAGAAATTCGTGGATATCAAGATTATATTTTATGCTGTCAATCTTGTGTACACCTAATAGGTATAACACATAACTGGCAACACTGGATCCACGTCCTACACCCCAGACTATGTTATTCTTTCGCCAAGTATCTATAATATACTTTAATTGTCTTAATAAGTCAAACATTCCACGCTCTTGGTACATTAATAATTCTGTACCAACACGTTCAATTTCTGCATCTGTTTTACACTGACCGATCAACCATTCTGCAATATCTAATGCACGATATTCATCTGGCATATTCCAAGTTGACTGCATCTGTTGATCAAATTCTGCAATGTCAATGTTGGCATTTTGATATTGTCTAAGTTTTTCAAATCCAGCAAATAGTTGATCTACTGCACCATTAAACTGTGCAGGATCATTTACATAAACACGTTCTATATTTGCCTGTGGATTTTGGTATAGCAGGTCACAAAGTTCACTTGAGTCTGCAACTGCTACACCGCAACGGTCATACTTCATCTTTTCTTACCGATATCAATTAAGTCTTTCCATTTTTCATCTTTGCCTGCAAGATCATCTAACATTTTACGATGTCTTGCATTAAGTTCATACTGGTAACTCTCTAGCATCATTTGTAGTTGACGAACAACTTCGGGGTTTCCCATTCTATATGCTTGGTTCAGTTTTGTAGTTAGTTCGGTATGCTTTGCCTGTATTTCTTCGTTAGACAATGTAGACAATTTACCTATTAGTGGATGTTCCATATCCTTCTCCAGTTTAGCTACAGTATACAAATTAACTGGAGGAAAGTAAATATCTCTCCAATCAATTTTACAGGTCTCCGTCTTTGCGGTTTTCTGAATAGTATGCATCAAACTCTCCGCCAGGATAACGTGCTTTTAATTTATTTACATTCTCTGCAATCACTTCATTTGGATCTAATCCCAATGCTCTGCAGGCATTTATCCAATACCACATGATATCCCCCAGTTCACGCTTCATATGGAATACGGCATCTTCATCACAAGGTTTATTTTGGAATACGATCTTTTTGGGTATCTCAGCAAACTCCCCAGTCTCTGCGGCTAGTCCAATAGCGGCAGTTAGTAGTAGTGATGGATTAACTTGTAAATTAGTTTCAGTGTGTACATCAATCATTCTATTGTACATCTGCATAACAGAATCACTGGCATCGCTAGTAACACCTGCTACAAATTCTTTATATTTGTTCAAATCGATTTGCATAAAAGAAAACTCCTAGTTTGTAATAGTATAAACTAAAACAAGACTAGGAGTCAAGTATTTGTATAAGATTACTTTAGGATCTTATCCAGGCACTAACACCTGTACTATAATTCAAATTAACTGCTACATTACCACTTGATACTGTACCAGTTGGCACCCACTTAACAGCACCTGCAACGTTAGCACTAACATTTTGGACAACCAAAGAAGTAACTGGAGCGTGGAAGCTCAATTTTAATTCGTGTCCATCTGGTGCGCTGTCAGGAACAGTAACATACAAGTTAGCAATAGTGTCTGAATCTGTTGTATCAATGTGATATGTGTTAACTTCGTTGTTAACAAAAAGATTGTCGCCTGTTGCAACTGTGTGGTATGCATAGTTGGTATTAACTTGACCGTCGTTGACAGTTAAGTTACCTGTTACTGCTAGTCCACTGTGTACCGCGGCTCTATTTCTGGTTAGGTCACGTACTTCAATGGTTGTACCTGAATCAACTGTACTAAATTCTAAGAAATAATCGTTTGAATTTGCTAATTCGTCTGCACTAAATGTAATTACACTACCTGAAATACCAGCAATAGTATCTTTATCTCCTAGTGTAACTGCGGCAGGAAGTGTTACTGTGTGTGCGCTATCACTCACATTAATCCAAACAACAATGCGAGCATTTTGATTTGCGGCATTACTTGGGAAAGTAAATGCTAATGTAGTAGCACCACCTAATGTAATCTTCTGATAATTGCCGTTAGCAAAATCAATAGTAGTGGAACCACTTACTGCACCAACATTATTGTATGATTCTCGCCATCCTTTGAAAGATGGATTAATCATAACATTACCAGCTAAATCATTATTCAGTGTGGTGTTATTTAGAGCAGATTTTAATACTGCTTTATTTTGTAAATCTTCAATCTCTGTTTTAGCAAAGGTAAGATTATTACGTATGTTTGTAAAATTATCGCGGAATCCTTGACTATCATTGTCCTGTCCAGCAACTGGATAGGTCCCGTCGATATTATTTGGGTTAACTTGGCTTGTCATTTATACAAATACTCCATTCTTTGGGAACTTGATATATTTATCTTCAGTTCCGGGTTCGACAAATTTGTCTCTATTATTACTGAACGCGGTACCACCACGTACTCCTCCTGTTGATGGATCACCTTCTCTACATCCACAACTACCGCCATCAAATGTGGTTTCATTTGCGGCTAGACTACCTGTAAATATTCTATATCTTGGTGTGGATTCACCAACATTAAATCTATATTGTAGTGTACTTGCTGGGAAACTCTTACCACTCCTGACATAAACTGTCTGCGATACATTTACTTCTTGTACAAAGGTTAAGAATACTTCGTAATCACCCCCTTGATCAAATCTTGAATGCTGTAAACCAATACTTTCTTCGTCAAATCCAACACTGTCGTCATCAAATCCTAAACTAGGCAGTGTTCTCCAGTTAATCTCCCAGACACCTCCACGCTGATTAACACTTGCTAAACCCACACTCTTTTCTAAGTAACCGTATATAAAAGTACCATCACCTTTGACCCAGCCGTCGTTTACAGTTTCAAAATCAAATCCAAATTGGTTTGCAAATATTAATTTTTCAAGCGGTACTAGACTGGTAACACCATCAACATATCCTTCTGACTTTACCTTTGACAATAGTTCGCTATCTATTCTATTAAATGATGTGCTTACTGCGTAGTCAACCCTGGCTGTGCCATCAAACTTCACTACAGCGCCACTGGTTGCAGAAACATTTCCGCTAAGTGTCAAATCAATTGCAGGTTGGCCCGATACTGTAGTGCCTGTAACACTTGTTACGTACACATTTTCCTCAATGGTTGAGTTCGTGTCAACACCTGTAAATATCCATCCGTATCCTACATTAAGATTATCGCTGGTAACAATGGAGTTAGAATTAGTTACAGTACCTAATACTGTTGCCTGTATGACATCTGACCCAACACCAAGGTTTGGATATTTGTCGAACGTTGTATCTCTACTAGGTAAGAATCTATTTGTAGCAGGATCAAAGAACTTGCTGAGAACATTATCCCACTGATATCTATCTGCTACAAAGTGTATGGAATTCAGACTGAATCCACTGTTACGTAATCGATATGCAATTAACTCGCTGCCGCCAGGTTTGGTGTACACTAAAGGTACAGCTCTAATTAAACCAAGTACACGACCATTACTTTGTACACTGGTCATCCATCCTGGTAATGCTCCTCTATTGGTATACCCTATTCCAGTTTCTAATCTTCTTTGCATATTATAAAAACTATTAGTGTAAATAGTATCATATTCGTTACCGGCAGAGTCTATAAATTTATTACTAATTTTACTCGATAGTGAAGTACTAAGCGGTGGGCTGTTACCTCCAAACTGTTGATTGTCAATGACCTCTGCGTACACTATTTCGTATTCCACTGTGCCATTTTCATTAATAGATTTAGCAGTTTTTATGTTTCCAAAATTAATAGTCTTAGTATAATGATTTAGAGAAATAGCTGTCATCATTTCTGATGCTTGTGCAGGACTCAAACCTGGTAAGAATAACAAATTAAGTCCTGTTTGTATGCCAAAGTTTGGGTCATCACTTCTATATAATAATGACGGTGGCACATAACTCTCATTGTGCAATAGATTTTCTAATTGTAATCTTTGAGAATATTTTGGTAATGCCTTTAAGTAAAGGTTTTCGTAAGGTGCTAAGTTTCTAGGATTGATATGAATTTTGAAACTCTTAGTTGAACTAATAGATCCATCTCTTGCAGTTGCTTTAACACTAAATCTACAATCTTGATCAAACGTTGTGTCACCGCTATCAATAGCGGTGCTAATAGCATTAGCACTAGTAGTAACAATATATGTGTCCGTGTCGCTTGTAAAAGTTAAAGGCGTACCTTGTACCACATATATAGCAGGTTGTACTTCAATGGTATTAGAATTGATTATACTTTTTATTTCACATCCGGCAGCAACACCAACCCCTTGAATGCTCATACCAACTTCTAAATTTTCAGTAGAAGTAACCGGTAAAAATCCTGTCTCGCCGTCTAAACTAAAATATCTAAATGTAACACGCCCAATGAATTCACCCGAAGGTAGCATTTTTAAACCTTGGGGGATTTTACGATACGGCTGATAAGTGATTTCGTAATCCAATGGCTTGTCTAATGTATTGTAGGCCTGAATAGCTATTTCACTTACACCTCCGTTATCCATTTGCCCTAAGTCGGTTGGGGTCATCCAAACAATTTCTTCGTTACGTGTACGTTTTACATTTAAATTGAAGATAACAGGATTACTTGCTACACCAGGTGTTAATTTTCGATAGGCAATAACTGCTAACTCGTAAGTCTCTATGTCTGGTACCTGCTCGGGTAGTGTTCCAAATAACCAACCGGTATCTCTATCAATTACTAATCCGCTTGGTAAGCCTTCTGCACCTTGATCCCACAATAGTGAATCAAAACCAGTACCTGATGCTATATATAATATTTCAATTACATCTGCGGCTCCAGGTGTTAGACTAGTAAATGTTAAATCTGTACCCGATGTTGTATAATCTGTGGTATGGTAGTATATTGTATCGTTAATTCTAACACTGATATTATCAGCCGACACTGCTCTATCCATTGTATAAGGGCCTGACGTACCGTCGCCATTTAAAGTTTGGTTAACCGGATAGTCTAATTCGTCTAATCCGCTAAAAAGCAATTCATCAACACGCCATTGTATAAGTTGTTCTTCGGGATCGTAGGCTAAAAATTTATAAGCAAAAGTATCTCCAACAACTCTCATTGGAAGAGAGTCTGGAGCGTTAAGTATAATTGGTCTATAGCTATTGTCATGATCGATAGTAATAAATGTATTGTTTACTACTGTAATGTCGTTATCTGCTGTAAAGTTTGCCTTGCTAACAATAAGTGCTCTACATTGTAGAGTATTAAACTTAGCACCATCAGTAACTTGTATGGTAAAATTATATGCTCTGTCTGTACTTTCTGGCAATGCATCAAAAATTACACTTTCTACTCCAGCGGCTTCAAATCCTAAATCATCTACATTGGCTGCAATAATGTCAACATATCCAGACAATAAACCTGTAGTGCTCAGTGTTGTACCTGGCGGCAAATCTCCGTTAAGCAATGTCCAGTATGTTTGTGCAGACGGATTGTCGTTTGTAGATTCAAATTGATAACTTAAAAATTCGCCGTCAAAAAATGCACCAATTAAGTCAGGACGTGGAGTAATAACAGGGCCAACAGTATTACTTACAGTTATGCTGAATGATCTATCAGCAACAAGTCCATCTGGATTACTTGCTCTAACTGTAAATGCATAGGTTTTAATTTGATCAATGGAACTAAGAATGGTAGGTGCACCACGTAGTTCTCCACCTCTGGTAACGTACATGCCACCAGGCAATTCTCCACTAATGAAACTGTATATAAGTGGTTGATCACTTATTTCTGTAGCTTCAAGATGTAGCGAAAAGAATTGTGATTCGGGTATTGTTCCTAAATCACCTTTTTTAGTTACCCAGTTTACGATAGCCATATTATAACACTAAAACTTCAATTACCCTACTAGTATCCCAATCACTAGTCTCTAATGCAATAGCAAATGTATCGTGCGATCTAACTTCCGCACGTTGTGCTACGCCGTTTGCACCAGCAATAAGTGCATCACCTTTTGTAATTGCACCAATAACTTTACAAGGTACACGACCTTTAAGTGCAACTGCTTGTCCTTCTGCATCTTTATTCATTAAGAACGCTGGTGCTGTAGATATAACACCAATAGCTCTCGAGCCTTCTGTACAGGCTGTGACTTCAGCATCTCCGCCAACCATTACAACTGTGCCTGGATCGTAGCGTGTATCTGTTTTATAAACCTCAGCCAAGTCAGCGTATAATGCTTGTGTTGCTGTACCTACTAAGTAATTTGCAGTTACGTTACCACTAAACGTACCAGTTGTACCACTAACTGTTGTGGCCTGTAAACTGGTGGCACTAGCATGGTTTAGACTTATATTACCGTTGACTGTAAGAACATTAGTGGTCTTATTCCATGTCATATCAGAATCGCCACCAAACACGCCACTGTCGTTAAATTGAATGTAAGTATCTGATCCACTTGGTGCACTACTAAATGCGGCACTATTACCTGACCAATACACACCATTGTCAACATAAAGTTTATCGGATCTTATATCACCACCAACTCCAATACCACCTGATCCTGTTACTACAATAGCACCTGTAGTTTTATTGGTACTTGCTGTAGTTGATGTAACAAGCATGTTTGATTGGAAATTTGCAATGCCTGTTGAAGTATAACCTGATCCATCAATGGTGTTAACATCAATTGTATTAATATAGGCTTTGAGATAAGAACTTCCTGACTGTCCTAACCAATGAGTATTACCAACAGAAGGAATAATATTTCCTGTTGTGGTTTGTCCTGACACACTTAAACTTGTAAGTGTACCTAAACTTGTAACATTTGGCTGTGCATTTGTTTGTAGAGTACCTATTAGGTTACCACGGAATGCGGCATTAGAGCCTACTGCGTGTATATTGCTAACAAAAGTGTTTCCACTGACGCCTAAACCACCTGTAACTACAACTGCTCCAGTTGTTTTACTAGTTGAATTAGTTGCAGATGCAAACGTAGTTGCTAAACCAACTGTACCACCATTAAATGCTGTAGCGGCAGTTTGTACTGGACTACCGTTAATATAAATTGTGTCTGCACCGCTAAAGTTCATGTTACCAACATGCCAACCTCTAACAGTGATATTACCTACACTGACCACGCCAGTGTTTGCTACAACAACATTACCTGCTGTGTGTATATTGCCAGCAATACCAGCACCACCTGCTACTTGTAGTGCGCCAGTTGTAGTTGATGTTGTGGCTGTTGTATTTGCTAATCGTAAACTACCTAATTGTACATTACCAAATGTACCTGCAGTTACAATGTTAGATGTGATAGTAGCATCATCTAAGTAAACTAAACTTTCTGATGTATTCTGCCAACCTAAGAATGCAAACTTTTCTGCGCCACCGTCGTAGTATTGCCATGATGTACCAATGTCTTTGCCATCATTACTAACAAGAGGTGTGGGAGAATAGTGTAATTCTATAATAGGTGCCGCTGTGTTCTGACTTGCTGAGCTTGTTTGGCTACCTGTAACATTTAAGTTACCAACAATATTAACATTACCAACAATATAAGCACCGTCTTGGCTAACATATAAGTTACCATAACTGGTAACGGTATTACCTACAATACTATCTGCATTAACATAGGTTGTGGCTAAAATATGTGTATTGGATTGGACATATCCACCTGTTACACTCAAGGCACTGATTATACTTTGTCTTGTTCCTGCAAAGACAGCATCATTAAATGTTTGGAAGTTATCATTTACCGTGCTGAACGCAGAACGTAGATTATCACCGGTTCCGTCGTTTGCTACTGCACCTGTGTTAATGTTTATGTACGCCATTTCTTATCCGTTTCCAATATTTACTCGTTTATTTTATGGGTTCTCTAAGTTATAAATTCTCTGTGCCAGTTGATCTAACGCTACCGCAACATTTGAAACTGGTGTTGTCCAGTGTGTTGCGTTACCCATTGTATAGTCAACTGAAGCATTAACAATATTATCTGCCGAAACATTACCTGAGAATGTTCCGGTTGTACCAGCAACTGCACCTGTGTGTGCTGGTAAGTACTCTGCTACCTGTGTATTACCATATGTGCCTGCGCCAATAGCATCACCATTAATATATAAGTTACCACCAGCGGCTGTAATTGTATAATCACCAAGTTTGATACTTGTGTAAACTACTGCATGATCCCAGCCATATGCCTCACTACCAATGTTACCACCAATGTTTGCACTTGGCAACACATCTGTAGTAATTGCTTGTACGTTACTAAACTCTACATTAGCGTATGTCTGGAAAGCGCCAACGTTAGCGTCAAGAGCTGGTATTGTTGTACTAACTATTGTACCAACATTAGCATCTAACGTATCAAAGTTACTATCGAGTGTACTAATATTTGTAGTAGCGGTGCCTAAGTTAGCATCAAGTGTTGTAATGTTGGTTGTTGCTGTACCTAAGTTCGCATCTAAGGTACTAATATCTGTAGTAGCAGTGCCTAAGTTAGCATCAAGTGTTAGGATAGTTGTAGCAACAATAGTTCCAACATTAGCATCAAGTGTTGGGATAGTTGTAGCAACAATAGTTCCAACATTAGCATCAAGGACAGCAATAGCGGCATTCGCGGCAGCCACATTAGCGTCTGTGTTTGTTAATGCTGTAAAGTCAATTGCATCAATAGCAAGGTTAGCCGCTGTAATATTAGCACGTAGCTCGTCAATGGCTGTGCTTTGTGCCGCGGCATTTGCTGTGAGTGTTGTTAGCTCACCTGTTTGTGTTGCGGCATTGGCTAACAATGTTGTTAAGTCAGTTGCTTGGCTTGCCGCATTGGCTAGCAAGTCAATTAATTGTGTCTCTTGTGAAACTGCATTACCAGACAATGAATCTAGTACTGCGGCTTGTACTCCTGCATTAGCAATTAGTGATGTAATGTTTGTTGTGATAGTTCCTACGTTAGCATCAAGCGTAGGTATAGTTGTTCCAACTACAGTACCCAAGTTAGCGTCAAGCGTAGTTATAGTGGTGCCAACAATATTTCCGATATTGGCATTCATAGTATCAAAGGTTAGATTACTATATGTTTGGAATGCCCCTACATTGGCTCTTAAATCAAATATACTAACAGTGGCTGCATTTGCTTCGATTTCTACCCCGTTTAGCCTTAACTCAAGACTGTCTGTTACAAGTGTAGTGTATGCAGTGCTTTGTAGTGAACCATCACTAAAGACTAGATTTCCTGTTACTAACTTGAAATTACCATCTTCTTCAATAATGATAACATTATTGTTAGCTCCGATGAAAACGTTGGCATCTGATTTAATAGTAGCATTACCACCAACTACAGAAAAATAACCATCATGTGGAAATTCTGGTAATCCTGTATCTCCATATCTTCCTACAAAGTTACCCGACCAATTACTATTATTAAGACCAAGATTGACAAAATTTACCTCATCAGTGGAGTCGTCGGTGTTGAGTACCAGATCAGTACTGGCAGACGAGCTATTGCTAAAGTTTTGTATAATAACCTGATAGTAACTATCTACATTGCCACCAAAGAATCCACCCTGTCCTGGGAAATTTTCTTGTGCAATTTCTCCAACTTCAATACCTCCGTCTACTTTAACATTGGCACTGGCTAACAAGTATGTGGCACCTACGTTTCCTGTGAATGTAGCACCGGTTGCTGTATTGGCAAAATAGGTGTTTACTATTCCAAGGTTAGCTGAGAAATTATTTAATATGTTAGTGGCATCACTAATATTAGCGTTAATTAAAGCTATGTCAGATGTATTTGTAGAGACATTAGACTCTAGTGTTGAAATAGCAACGTTAATAGCAGTAATGTTACTGTTAATAGCATCAATCTGACCTATATTAGCATCAATTGTAATTAGGTCAAGAGATATTGATCCAATGTTAGCATCAATGGTTGTGATACTATTATGTTGTGTTGCGGCATTACTAAAAAGTGTAGTAATGTTAGTAGTTGCTGTACCTAAGTTAGCGTCAAGTGTTTGAATACTGTTATGTTGGGTAACAGCATTGGCGGTTAAGGTTGTAAGTGTTGCACCTATACCACCTAAATTAGCATCAAGTGTTCTAATTTGTGCACCTTGTGACGCGGCATTTGAATACAATGCAGTTACATCTACTTGCACGGCAGGGATAGTTGTTCCAACTATTGTACCAATATTAGCATCGTGTGTTGTGATGTTAGTAGTAGCAGTACCCAAGTTAGCATCAAGTGTTGGTATAGTAACACTGACTACGGTACCAACGTTAGCTCTCAGTGTTTCGTACGCAATACCGTGCGCACCAATGTTAGCATCGTGTGCTGAAAGAGTTGCGGCCTGTGCTTTAGCATTATTCCACAAGTTATCATCTTCTAACTGAAGATTGTATATGGCAGTATGTTGAGTTGCGGCATTAGCAGTTAATGTAGCAAGTGAAGTTGCTTGTGCGGCCGCATTAGATATCAGCGTAGTAGTTTCGTTATATCTCAAACCTAAATTAGCATCTAGTGTTTGTATTTGAGTTGTATGAGTAGCAATTTGCGCATTAGCCGCTGATACATTAGCATTGATAGTAGTAACATTAGCAAGAACAGCATTCGAGCTAAGTGCATTATCAATACTGGTATCAACATAACTGATTGTTGCTTTTGTGGCACTGAGTGTGCCCACATTACCCCACAATGTTCCAACGTTAGCGTCTAGTGTAGATATCTGAGTTGTATGAGTTGATATGGCACTATTAGCCGCTGTTACGTTGGCGTTTACGCTTGTGAAGTTTGCATTTAAGGTAGCAACATTACCTGCGATAGCGTTAGTAACGTAGCCTTTGCTTGCGGCATTGTCTATGTTATTAACTGTTAGTGTAACGTCCCCGGTCTGACCGTTGACTGACAAAACTGGATTAGCAGGAGAACCCACTGCTGTAACTGTAGCAATGTTTCCTACTGTAACGTTTGCTAAGGTAGCAACAGTGACAGTAACGTCATTTACGCTACTTGTACCACCTAGTACATTACCCCAAATGGTAATTGTGTCGCTTGCGGCATAACCTGTGCCGTCAAAGCCACTGACTAAATCTACTGTATAAGAATTGGCAAAACGAGAAACTGTAAAACGTGCGCCTGTACCAGAGCCTGACGTTGCTCCAACGGCTAAATTTGCATAGGTAAGTCCACCGTATTCGCTAACTGCGTAAAGTTCGGTGAAATTATCATTAATTTTATCAAATGCTACTCTAAGTTCGTCACCTGTACCGTCACTGGCGGACGATCCAATATTAATAGTTTGCTTTGCCATAAATCATCCTCATACGAAGTATTTATGGCAATTATTAAGTTTAGTGTTTTGGGAGATTAAGCGGCGAAGCTACTTCCACAACCACAGGTTGCTGTGGCATTTGGGTTAACAATAGCAAAACTACTGCTCATTAGGTCTTTAGTGAACTTGATCGTGGCACCTTTGAGGTATTCTGCGCTCATATAGTCAACTACAATACTAACACCGTCACCAGCATTAATAGTATAATCGTCGTCATTGGTTTCTTCATCAAATGTAAAACCATATTGGAAACCCGAACAACCTCCACCTTGAACAAATATGCGTAGTTTAAGGTCAGGATTGCCTTCTTCAGCAATAAGTTCTTTTAGTTTATTTGTTGCGCTTTCTTCAACTGTCAGTATTTCCATCATCTTCTTCCTTTTTATTACATACTTCACAATAACATTCGGTACAGTAATCACAGTCCTCGTCTATACAACTATGCCCACAATGTGCGGCGTGTAAACAAGCTCTGCATATTCCTACTGTATTCATATTCATCACCAAGTCAACATCTCTAAATCAACACAATCATTACACCAACATTCTTGGCAAGTGCAACTTTCCTCTGCACAATTAACCGCTTCGTGTACGTAGTGATCTGTACCACAATGTGCCGGATGTTGGCAAGAACTACATACACCTTCCGGATTGTTTTGGTTAAAGACCTGCTTTAACCAATGTTTTAATTTCGAGAACATTGTGATTAGGATCCTTACAAAAAAATGTTTCTTGTTCGTATTCTGTTCCTGCAAATCTTATGTAGGGTTCATCTAAAAACCCTACACTATTCTTTACTGATTCTTTTACACGATCAAATACTTCACGCTCTAAGTGTACACCATAGTGCGGAACTACTACTTCTCCCATCATTACGTGATGTCGTTCACCGCAAGTACTGGTGCGTGGTGTTGAACTGTGTAATGTTAATTCGTTGCCCCAGAAGTCAATGTCTATCCATTTGCCTTCTTCAAAATTGTCTCGCCTACATCCTAGTACATCTTCATAAAATTTTGCCGTTGTTTCTAGATCGCCTGCTTCTATTGCACAATGGAAAATGTTACTCATCTTGTACTCCACCTCCTAGTCGCTTGTTAATATGTTCCCAGTCAATGATTCGCCAAATTCTATCTATATAACGTCCTTTGTCTCCGCCGTAGTCTGGTAACCAGGCATGCTCCCACCAATCAACCAATAATACAATATTTTTACGTATTTGGTGATTACGTATGGTGCTAATGCCACCACTACGGTTAAGGTAGATCCAACTTGATCCTTGTAGTTTCATTGCTTCTGTTTTGAAGTCTTTCTTAAAATCTACAAATGATCCAAAATGTTTATCTATAAATTCTTTTGTTGAACCTCTCGGAACATTGCCATCGCGTGGCGGTCTAAATTGTGCAAACCAAATATTGTGCAAGAATGCACCTGCTTCATTAAAGTCTTTATCACCTTCACCCTTGTTGTAGCGATCAACATATCCTTTGGCTAATTTACCATAGTGATTCTTAATATTAGACTGTGTTAGAACAGGCGAAAGACTTCCTTGGCCGTAAGGTAGTTTTTTAAGTTTTAACTTTTTTCCTGATTCTAATAGTGTGATTAGGTCTCGCATAACACTATTTATTGCGATACACTATGCGTCCACGCTTGAGATCGTACGGGCTCATCTCTACATCTACTTTGTCGCCCAGTGCTACTCTAATATTGTACTGTCTTAGTTTACCAGCGATGCTGGCTAGTATTTCGTGTTCACTTTCGTCTAGTTTTACTCTAAAGTTTGCATTAGGTAGTAGGTCTGTTACTACACCCGAAAACTTTATAATTTCCTCTTTTGCCAAGTTATCTCCTCATTTTGCTGATCGCAATCGCATCTTCATCATTAAAGATAGGTACTGCATTGGACTTGTGCATAGTGCCAATGCCTTTGACCTTTGTACCAGTGTATACTTTATCTGGTTGACGAACTGCGGTGCCTACACCATCACCATAACTGGGATAATCAAGTCCGTCCCTGCGGTATGGCTTTGGTGGTGTGTATGTGCCTGTTTCTAAACGCTTAGGCACTTTTTTCTCTACAGGTTTGACATTGTGCTTGTCAAGTAGACGTTGCCACTCTTCAGCATTTTGTCTTGCCTTCTGTGCTTGCTCTGCTGTACGATACTTATGCTTGCCTTTGCGCTTGCCAGTGGTACTGAGCCACGGGCCTTCTAGATGCATTGTCATATTATACTGGATCGCTTAGTTTAGTGTCGGGTTCAACGATCACAAAAGTTTGGGTTGGATAGTACTTACGAAGATTGTCAATCGCTTCATCCTCTGTCAGACCCTGTCCCAAGTAATTGTGATCTCTGTCATATAATAACACAACAGAGTTGTTTTCTCTATCGGTTACTGTGTCAGATCTAACAATCATTACACGCTCTTCTTTGCCGTCACCTTTGGAAGCATACTCAACGCCGTGTAAGAAAGAGTTCAATCTCTGTTGCTTCATGTATGTAGCAAATAGTACATAAAATGAATAAAGTAAAAAACCCCAAAGTAATAGATCAAATATTGTCATAATAGTATTTACATCCATTTAAGAGTAAAAATTTCTGCATCTATTGCATCGCGAAAGAAAAAACGCATTTCGTCTTGATTACTTTTGTATGCCCATTTGCAACAATCACAGGTACTGTTACGTGGTTTGCCAAATGTTTGTAAGCACCATTCTGTAAGTTGGTCCCAGTATGTAATGTTATGCCCTGTTTCCCAGGGCTTAACTATTTCTGTCCAATTAGCTGGCTTGCGAGTCACTCCACCGTATCCTTTATGGTATAGCAGATCTACAACTATGAATATTGGTTTGTAAATACTGCCCATCTGTTAATAATATACGTATATTATAGACTCAATATGCGCTAAAGTCAACCTACTTTTTGAGGCTAAAAATCCATGTAAGTACTTGATTTGCTTGCTGTTCATCTACAGGATTTGGTGGCATTGGGATTGGTCCCCAGGATCCTTTGCCGCCTTTAATGATTTTGTTAACCAAAAACTCGCGGTCTGCTTCTGTGTATTTTTTGGCAACATCTTGAAATGCAGGGCCTACTAGTTTCATATCTACACGATGACAGGATAAACAGTTATTCTGTTTAGCAACCAATTCGCCTGCTGGCTTTATGTTAGCACCTGATTGTGGTGCGGCTGTGCCTGTAACACCTGCCCAACCTTGTGTTGCGATCATAGCCCACATTAAAATACCTAACAATGTCAAACAAAATATTAAACCAACTATTCTTTCTTTCCAGTTCATTATGTTCCCCAAGTAAGAATAAAAAGTGTTTTGTCTCTGTTCCATTTGAATGCCACTCCTAAGTTATATGTAATTGGGCAATCGTCCCATGCCCATACATGATGTCTTGAACCAATACACTGTTGAAGCCAGTCTTCAATTTGCTCAATACCCCAGACCCAATCTACCTGCAGATTGTCCGGTTTTCCAGGCCACGGCACAGTTGCGTGGTACTGGAAGGTATGATGCAAATCGACCAGCATACAAATACTTATTAAAAAAGGGTCTCATTTGGACCCTTTTGCTGTTACTCTTTTACGTAAATCACTAGAGCTAAATCTGTGATCCCGTTTATTAAAGTATAGTTGTATGCCTCGTTTTTTACAAATATCTTTGCCTGTAAAGTCTTTATCCCTGTATTCATCGCCTAGTATGCGTACATCAATGTGATACATAGACAGTATATCCTCTAGGTCACGCTCGTAAGCATAAGGTATAATTTCATCTACGTATTTGACTGCGTGTAGTTGTGCGTAACGTTCTACTACAGTCTGTACAGGTGAATTCTTTTCAGGTCTGTCCAGTGTGGGGTCAACTTGTAGTCCACATATCAAATAGTCGCATTGTTCTTTGGCATCACGCAACATCTGTACGTGTCCTGCGTGAAGTAGATCAAATGTGCTACAGGTAAATCCTACTTTCAAACCCAGTCCTCCAAGTCGATAAGTTCCATCTCAATGCCTTTACCTGTAGTATCACCACCATAGTTGTCTAGGTCTTGTCCATCATACACTACCATACCAAGACAGGCTTGCCAGTCATTGACAGCATAGCCAGTTAGTGCAAGTTTCTTTAAGTCTAGTGGTTGTGTAAGTGGTAGTTCACATTCCCAGAACGTGCCTTTTTCTGAACTGCGAGAGTGTACAAGATATCTACCATCTTCCATCCAGGCTTTTGCAGACTCTGGATTGTCTACATCACACTCATAGGCCCAATCGTACTCAATACCATTGTCGTACAGTTCTTGCGATCCCAAACCAATTTCAACTACCTCAACTTCATTCTCATCGTAAATGGTCATGTGGCAATGATCGCTCATCTCTACACCCCAGACACGACCACAGTTATCAGCTTCTGACCAGTCTCGAAAGTATTCGCCAGTTTCTTGATCCATAAGTGGATGTTTTTCTAGTGGGTGCCCTGCTTCAGTCCATTCGTCTGAGTCCATAAACATCGCTTCTTCAAAGTCAATATCGTTTTCCTGTAGATAAGCAATACTGGATTGATTAGGAACGTGACCGCAGGCGTGTTCCATACCGTATCCCCAAAATCTAATAGTGTATGTACGTGGTGTAAACTTCAGTACTTCTACTAGTTCTTCTTTTTCCTTTTTAGTTGCCATGACATCTCCTAAGGTCGTTTATCGATGATCTTGTCTACAAGTCCATATTCTAGTGCTTCCTGTGCGCTCATGAATGTGTCTCTATCCATATCACGAGCAAACTCTTCGTAGGTCTTACCTGCTGAATTATGTTTAACGTACAGGTCAGTTAAGATGTGTTTCATTTTAGTGATCTCGTGATACTGTATTTCAATATCACTTTGCATACCACGTGTGCCGCCACTGGGCTGATGTATCATATGTCTAGCGTAGGGCAGTATGTGTCGTTTGCCTGCTGTACCTGCTTGTGCTAGGAATGATCCCATACTACAGGCCTGTCCAATAACAAAAGTAGCCACATCACATTTAATAAACTGCATAGTATCATAAATGGCCATACCTGCTGTGATAACACCACCTGGGCTGTTAACAAATAGATTAATGTCTTTGTCTGGATCTTCTGATTCTAGGAACAGTAATTGGCTAACAATCAAGTTGCTCATTGTATCTTCTACAGGTCCGTTGAGCATAATGATACGCTCTTTTAGTAAGCGACTGTAGATGTCATAGGCACGTTCACCTTTTGACGTTGTTTCAATTACCATTGGTACTAGTGACATACTGTTCCTTATAATTTGGTACCTAGGGCCGGAGTCGAACCGGCACGGTATTACTACCGAGGGATTTTCTTACCACTATAGCTTTCGCTACCTGTTAAGTTTGTGGTCTGGACTATATCTTCATCATAGCTCTCGCTTTAGATGCTCGCCGTCTAGTCTCTACACCTTCAACAGTATTTCTACTGAAGCTTGGCTCGGTATTAGCATTTTACAGCCTTCACCGAATTTGACGAGTTCTACTCCTAAAGTTTCCTCTAGGGCACTCAATTTTTTATTTCAAGTCCCTTGCGTCTACCTATTTCGCCACCCAGGCATTTGTGATTCATATATTGTTAAGAAAAGTAAGAAGTGGTGCTGGCACCAAGAATCGAACTCGGGACATCCTGATTACAAATCAGGTGCTCTACCAACTGAGCTATGCCAGCACAATGCAGACTGCATCCTACTATTTACTTCTCTTTGCTAACTCGTTCATAATTTTTGTTTTCATCCTTGGTCTGCATCTACCAAGTAGTTCTTCTAACTTAGGCACACTTAACGGTCCCAGTCTGGGCTTACCGCTTAGGTGTGTTAGTGAATTCCATTTTTTCTTTATCATAGTTGCCTCTTGTTATTCTGGCGGAAGAGGAGGGATTCGAACCCTCGATACAGGTTATCCCCGTATGCATTCTTAGCAGGAATGTGATTTCAACCACTCATCCACTCTTCCATGTTGTTAATTATATGCTCTGTCTACGTATTAGTCAATAAATATTTCTATGAAAATAATTCCAAACCAAATTGACAAACATCTGTATATGCTAGAACTCGCAGAAACTTCTGTTGATGCGAGTCATATAAAGAATAAATTAGAACAAGAAAATACTCCTTGGAATTTACACCATTCTAATAATAATTATATTGGGGATTTTCTTCCGACTGACAAATTATCGGATCTTTACCAATATTGGAATCAATTTTTCTCACGAGATTTCAAACAACAGTTATTTTCCTTATTAGTGTCAAACGAAGTATTTGTCAAACAACATCCAACATATACTGTAGACTGGTTAATGAAAAATACAAAAATGACATCAAATTTTTATGTTGTGTCAGAAAATTATAAATTTGGAGGAGCACACGTAGACGAACCTATAAACCAAATCATTGCTCTTGGACTGATATATTTTGATTCAGAAAATTCATTAACAAGAGGCACGGTATTTGATAATTGGGAAAGTACACACGGTGTTGTAGTACCTTCTGGGTTTGAAAAAGGTTGGTTGTTGATTAATTCAGACAAATCTTACCATCAAATATGTAACTTTGGTCCTAAACGTTACGGAATAAAATTCTGGGTTAATGTATAGTAATGGCGATGCGTATGGGACTCGAACCCATGACCACAGCCGTGACAGGGCTGTATTCTAACCAACTGAACTAACGCACCGTGTTGGCATTCGGTACGGGACTCGAACCCGTGTTGCCGCCGTGAAAGGGCGGAGTCCTAGACCGCTAGACGAACCGAACACTGGAGCGGGTAGAGAGAATCGAACTCTCAACTAAACCTTGGCAAGGTCTCGGGTTACCATTACACCATACCCGCAACAAACTCTATTTTCATTACAACAGGATCACCTAAACTTTTCATTATGTTTACATAACCCTGTGCACCTTCTAAATCTTTAAACTTTTTTACAACATATATAGTACTATCTTTTAATGGATAGTATTCTGAATATGTTTGCATTCCTTCGTAATCAATTGATGGCAAAATAAATCTATCTTCTTTTACTAAATTTGAAATATAATCATGCCATAAATTCTGTTCTTCTTCTGTCCACGCAATACTATAACCTTTCTCTCGTGCAGGATTATAATTTGGATCTAACTCTTCATCGTGTGAATAATGTAAATCCCAACTTTCTGTTACACGGTAGTAACTCATGTTACTAAACTTCTACATGCTTCTAATTCTGGAATGTAGTCTCCTAACTGACTACCTCTTGCTTTATCCAGTTTATCATTATACATAAAAAACTCTCTAAGAGCAACCGGATCATACTCGAAATTTGGATCCGCGTAATGGTTATATATGCTGTCTATTGTGGTACGGTTACTTTTACCATCTGTTAGATAAACGTTGGTTTTACGACAACGCTCCATTGACTCTATTACCATTTCTTTATTTGGATGGTTAAACACACTTTGCCACGGATTATGATTTATCTGTAAGTACATACCTGCCATTGGGAATTCTTGATCTAAGTATTCATATAATAGATGTAAGTTAGTTGCGTTATATATTCCAGGTACAATATTAATTGAAATATGATGACCTTCTTTTTCAAGCAACTTCATATTACGTGTAACGGTGTTCCAATCACTTTTCCAACGCCAATAGTCGTTTACTTTACCAAATCCGTCGAGGCTTATAGCAAACTTAATACTGTTAAAATGTCTTGCTAGTTCTATAAAGCCAGGGGTAATTGATTGTGCATTTGATCCTAATGTAAATTCAAAATCTATCTTATTAGCCTCTACGCAGTTACGCATAAACTCATACACTTCTGACATTACTGTGGGCTCTCCACCTGTTAGATAAATTCTTGATTGTGGGGTCAGTTTATCTATATCAACAACATCAAGACTTGAATATTCAAGCACTTGTTTGATAGGGTGCTCGATACCATTTTCTGCAAATTCTCGAGCAATCAAATGACTCCACTCAGGCTTGCATCCTCTACACATGAGATTACATTTATTGCTTAGTCTAATCTCATAATAGTACGGGTGTGTTATCTTTTTTACATCATCTATAGACTGTAGATTTAGTTTTGCGGCCCACTCTTTAGTTTCAAACTGTCTATAGCTTTCAATGCCTTTAGCCTCTAAGTTATAGCAGTACTTACAGTGGTCATCAACTTTTTCACCATTTAACATTTGATTTCTTATGCGAACATATTCTGGATTTGTGTCCCAGTTCTCCATGGATTCTGTTCTGCCGCATACTTTTTTATAACTGCTTCTGGCACATAAAACATTTTTACCATGTTCTTCGATGAAGTGCATCCAAGGATAGATACAAAAACTTTTGTTTTCGTCTACTAGCCGATCAAAGTATTCCAATGAACGAATATTTTTATTATTCTTGAAAATAACTTGTATGTTATTTTTTTCAAGTTCTTTACAAACTTTATAAGTAGATAACAATAATTTCCAACTACTCCATTCTTGGTAGGGTTGGTCTAGCATTTGAACTTGATCAAAATGTTTGCTTAATTTAACTATACCGCCAAAATTAATATCCGCAATAGATGTGTGATAATACCCGTCCTCAGTTGGGACAAAATTACTATCTTCTATTAGCCCATTGTTGACCGATAACTTAGAGTCAGCAAGATAACTAACAGACTCATCAGTATTTCTTTGATTATTGCCTAAGAAAAGTATTTTCATGAAGGGTCAATAAATGCTCGCTCAATAACATACTCACCTGGGTTCTTAAGTGTGCCTTCCTTCATACCCATGTGCTCGCACCATTTGATCATGTCTTCGTTGAAACGCATGTTACCACAGATCATTACTTTGTCTTGTGCTTTAACAGGTAAACGTTCACGCCATAACTTGTCTGTTATGCGTTCTTCGCCTTCACCTGTAACAATAGGGCGGTAGGTCAACACTCGAGCAACCATTTCATATATGTCTGTACCATCAAAGTTTGTGTTTAACTGTTCGTAGTAGGCCAGCTCGTGTCGCTCTCTAACGCTGTGTACAATATTAATCTTGTTCCACTGCTCCAGTGTGTCTATGTCACGTATAAGGCTCATAAACGGAGCAAGCCCTGTGCCTGTGGCCAACATCCATAGTGTACCACCTGGTGTTAATGCTTCGTTGCGTAGTGTGCCTGTACATTTGGGCATCATAATAACTTCATCGCCTACTTTCAAATGCTGTAGTCTACTGGTCAGTTCACCGTCTTGTACTTTAACACTTAACCACTCTGTGTGTTCTTCCCACGGCGCACTGGCTACGCTGTAGGCACGTAGAATCTTTTTACCGTCTGCTTCTAACCCAATCATAGCAAACTCGCCAGCATTAAATCTAAACGCTTGGTTGCGTGTTGTTCTAAAACTAAATGTTTTGTCGCCCCAATGATGGACCCAAGTTACACGTTCTTTATACATTATATTACACCTAATAATTTCTTGTTACCAGAGAAGATTTTACCCGACTCTGAAAAATGTTGGAACAAACTTAAAAAATAATCAAAGTCATGACGACTGTTGTCATCTTTTGTGTAATCGTAAACGTATGGAAACTTTAAGTATTTTTTATTGAAGTTCGTACAGTTAATTGTAAATTTTTGATCTTGTTCTATTGTATTTAACTTGATATTATACTTGTGTTGTAAGAAGTTTATAAGTGGTGCAGTGAACTCTTCAGGATTATGAAATGCCAATGCAACAAAGTACCAACCTATATATACACGTTCGTTGGCTACAATAGTTTGACAGGGTATTTCTCTGTTATCTAATATATGTTGCCAGTCCTTACGTACTTGATCAGCATGTCCACGTAACTGTACATAATAAAATTCTTCAATAACTGTTCTAATCAATTCGCCTACACGCACACCTTGACCTAGTATTTCTTCTATGGTGTTGCGATAATACCCGCCTTGTATAAGCATACGATACATACTGGCGCTTAACAACATCTGCAGGTAATCATCTGTTGTAAAACTCTTTGCACCTACTACAATGTTAGCGTGTCCATGTAATTCATAGTCAGTCCAACCGTTAGTCTTTTCTATGCTGAGAATGCCGTACCGCTCTCTATAGTCTCTAGCATACGCAGGTGTTTCAGGTAACAGTATCCATTCGAAGAACTGTAGACTAAGTCTGCGGTCGCCTAGTATATTAAAGTCTGTGTAAAACTTGTCCAAGGTCATACCTGGCAAGCCCATAATAATTTCTACATACATAGGCAGTTTGTTGTCACGAGCAATAGGCTCCAGTGCGCCTAACTGTATGTCCAGCGGTATGTTCTTTCTGTCAATATTTTCTAACACTTCATCATCGAGTGTCTGCATACTAAGTTTAATTTCTTTCTGCTGACTTAGTCCTGCTTCAACGTCAAGACGCACAATCTCACGTACTGCATCCATGCGGTTGGCAGTCTTAGCAAAGCCTCCATAGCCTACTTTAAAACGTTGCTTACTCCACCAAGGGCGATCAGTTAGGTGACGAATAATATCAATGTCACGTTCTTCAAATATACCAAAGTTAGCATCACCTATGTACAAGAAGTCCAGGTAGTACTGTTTTAAACAGTCTATGTCTGCCTTGACTTTGTCTAGTCCACGTTTGATAACTGCTGTGCTTGTACCTCCGCCCCAATCGCAATAGGTACATCCATATGGACAACCACGTGTTGTTTCTAGTAGTGCTAGTAGTATTGCATGGGGTGTTTTACTGCGCTGAAACTCTACAAACTGTTCTATGTATTCTGCTTGACTAGCGTATACAGTATAATCATAATCGTATACACGCTTTTCTTTTTTGGTCATTGTCTTGCGACTACGCTGTACCCTACGTTGCTTGCCTATAGGATAATGCAGATCAGTTACCTGTTCCCAATCTACTTTTCCATTATCGTAATTGTCTAGTATTTCTTTAAAACAGATTTCACCATAACTATCGCCCGGCAGACTAGCATCAATATACCACTTGTCCTTGAACCAATCCATATCGTGTTTGAAATATTGGTGTGGTCCACCACTGATAACCAAACAATCAGGGAAAGTGGTCTTTACCCATTCTGCTACACGGTGGCTAATTTTGTAATTCCAAACGTACAAACTGATAGCAAATATAGTGGGTTTTAATTTGCGCAGTCTATCACAAATGTCATCAAAGTATTCTTCACTGTAGATATCCAACAGACTAGGTTCCCAGTGCCATTCGTTAACACGCTCGCCATTGCGCTCGTAGTATGTTTTAGCACTGGCCCATAATACTGGTAACCATATCTGATTGTTAAAGCGAGGGAAATTCGCTATGACTATGTTTTTCATTTCCTGAATACGTATAGTGCCAAGCCTCCGTTTTGATTGTTAAACAGAGCATGCAGGTCAACAAATCTATTATAACAACTGGGTACTACTGCTTCAAACTGTAGATCCTCACACATCTTTAGTGTCTGCTGACGAGTAAAACTTAGTTCAAATGGATTGTGTTCTTGATCCTTGTACAGTATCGGTGAATGGTACTTGATTGTAAAATAGCGTTTAAGAAATTTGCCCCAAGGATTGTATAAGGCTAGTAGTAGTTGTCCGCCTGGCTTTAATAAGTATTTAATCTTTTTTAGTGCTTCTTTATAGTTGGGTATATGATGTAGCACTCCACAACAGATTATTGTGTTAAATTTTTTGTCAGAGTGGAACGATAAGAAATCTTCCTTTACCCAGTTTACGTTGTCAATGTTGTTTGTTTTGGCAAACTTACGAGCATAGTCTATGCTGTCGCTAAAGTCAACTGCGGTAAATCTACTACGATAACGACTGGCAAATAGATTACTAACTAAGCCTGTACCACAGCCCACATCAAGTATATCTGTGTCATGCTGTAAGTGGCGATCTATTTCACGTAGGTATATATTGTGTATACCTTCCTGTTCATAGAACTGTATATCTTCCCAAGTGTAATGTCCAGGAAAGGCCAGTTCGCTATAAAAGTTTTTAATAACGTCTGAGTTCATTAAGTTTATTGTTTAAGTTCTTACGTAGTAATAGTGTTTCTGGTTTGCCAATAAAATCTTGTTGTGTAAACTCAGGCATTGGCATACTTAAAGATTCATAACTCATGTCTTTTGCTATTTGTCTATGTGGCGAGTCTCTGAATTCCCAACCTAATATTTTATCAAGAGCAAAATCGTGATAGACCAACGTAGCAGGATGTGGATCGGTGTCGTGTGCATAAATTAAGTATTCTTTCTTATTAAAAAAGTACTCCCACATTCCTGTATAAGTTAACGGATCAAAAGGATCAGTTGGAGCACTGGCAAAGTTTTCCCAATTGATACGTTTTAAAAGGTTATTAAATGGTTTCAACGCCACGGCTTCTTTTGCAACTTCGAGTTCTTTTTCGCTGATAATTTCTTTTTTTGTCCAGGTCATTTTAAATGTAGGACTGTATATAGGCCTACAATCTAAGAAAGGATTGTGAACAAACATCATCTTATAATCACAACCATGTTGTTCTAGTAGCAGTTGAGTATTATAGATAGTGCGAAACTCATCAAACATCATATGAGTTAAACTTGGCATGTAATTGGGGTGTGTCCTATACATGCCGGTATATGGTTTGTTACTATACCAAAGCTCTCCATCAGTTTCCGGAAAGAACTTTTTGATATCGTGTTGTTCTACATATTGCTGATCATACCAGTAATTAAATCTATGATTCTGAGTCCACATGATCATTACTTGATCACTGGTTTTAATTTTGTCTATGGTGTCGAGTAATGTATAATAGATATTGTCGTTACCATAACCTTTGTAGGCTAAGTTGGTTACGGGACCTTTGTACACACTTAACCAGTCTGCCCAGGTAGGCCAATACCATTTTGTAACACTACATCCAAATGTGTATATCATTGAGCTATTATATAATAAAAATGTGTAAAATACTATAGGAAGATAACTTTATTTACTCTATAATCTGTGATAAGTAGAATATCATGACATACTTGACATCAACACTTTGTCTACCTAATAATACTGTAGCACCACTAGCACAGTTTAACAACGAATGGCTAGCGGCTAATTACGACAACAAAATTACTCTGTTTGAAAACCATTGCGCACACCGCGGTGCTAGAATGGTTGAGCAACGACAGGACTACACAGGCTTCTTAACCTGTCCCATACACAGATGGACATACGACCAAGCGGGCGTACTACAGGGTATTAACTTTAGCAACAAGTGTTTGAAATCAAGAGCAACTAAAACTTGGAATAACTTTGTGTTTACCGAGGACTTTCCTGACATAGTGTTGCCCAAGCCATTTGATGCAATGTTCAACACTGACAACTATGTGCATACCAATACCGAAGTAGCAAACTTGGACAGCAGTTGGCAGGTGTTTATGGAAATATATTTGGATTTATATCATGTGGAACCATTCCATCCAGGACTGGGTAACTTTATAGATATGAACAGTTACAAGTGGTACTTTGGCAACAACTGGAGTCTACAGGAATGTCCTATCACAACACGCTTGGGGCAAAACCCTAATGCAGAGTTTAGACGTTTAGAAAACATTGTAGCAGAACGCTACCCAGAAACAACACACGGCGCACTATGGTTGGCAATCTATCCTAACATAATGTTAGAGTGGTATCCCAATACTATTGTAATGAGTACTATATGGCCTGGCGCTACCACAGACACCAGTGTTAATGTTGTAGAGTATTTTCACAGTGATGAAGTAGTTGGATTTGACCCTGAGTTTGTGGAAGCACAAATAGCGGCCTATAACAATGCGGCCGCAGAAGATGCTGAAGCAGTTAGATTAATTACACAGGGTAGAAAGAAAGGTGCCGAAAAGTATCCATGGCACCCAGAGTTAGAATTAGGTATTGAACACTTCTATAAGAACGTAAATGAAAAAGCGGCCGAAGCCGCCTTTTCTATTTCTTAAATTAAATACAATCTTGAAAGTATGGCTTGCACCATATAGACTCTCTGCGTTTGAACATCAGTTTAAGTTTTTTCATAATTACATTCCACTTACTTGTGCGATTGTTTTAAAGATGTTTTCTGGTGAACTTACACCGTATGGATCTTCGCCGTGGTTATCTTCTTTACCAGGCTCTACAAACCAGTGTGTAATTTTCTTATCGTCAACAATAACAGCATAACGCCAACTGCGCATACCAAAGCCCAAGTTGTCCTTATCAACTAACATACCCATATGGCGTGTAAATGTTCCTGATCCGTCTGGGATCACTTTAACGTTTTTAAGTCCTTGTGCTTTAGCCCAAGCATTCATTACAAATGAATCATTAACGCTCATACAGTAGATAGCATCAATACCTTGTGCATAGAAGTCTTCATACATCTTTTCGAAGTTTGGTAATTGATATGTTGAGCAAGTTGGGGTGAATGCACCAGGCAATGAGAATAGTACAACTCGCTTGCCAGCAAACAAATCATCTGTGGTTACATCTTGCCAACGATATGGATTATCGCCGCCGATTGATTCATCCCTAACACGGGTTTTAAAAGTTACGTCTGGTACATAATGGTCTAACATTTGGATCTCCTGAAAATTATTATTATAGATTCTTTTTACAAGTTAGTCAAGAAAAATGCCCACTTAGTGAGCATTTTCATTTTGTGAAGTATGTAATTACTTGTTAGCAATGTACATTGTGACTTCGAAACCGAAACGCATTTCAGTGTATTCTGGTTTTGTCCACATAATGTTTCTCCTCTGAGGTTGTTTCATAAAATTGCTAGAACGTTCTAACAACTTTATTTACACTGAGTATACTGGAGTTTTTGGGTAAAATACATACGTAAAAGTATGTTTTATGACTACTGATTTTCTGTAGGGTACATGAAGCGTAGTACCTGCCAAGTGTCGCTCCAACCATATACCGAATGTACCTTGTCTGCTCGTAAACTGATAGTATGGTCATTGCCGCCCGGGCCAGTTTTGTCGCCAAAGAATACAAATGGTGACAACACATCTGCTACCTGTGCTTTGTCTTTGCCACGCTTGTAAATGTCTATACCAATTTCACCTGCTACTGTTGCTTCTACTGTGGGAAACATTTTGTTTAGTGCTTCGGCTATTTCGTAACGCTCACGC
>Ga0196905_1000148_pt1 | contig 27206 bp, 13 predicted proteins | sample CB_VirMetaG_3_FD_169098 | JGI IMG/M metagenome (GOLD analysis project Ga0196905, IMG submission 169098) | Freshwater to marine saline gradient viral communities from Chesapeake Bay - CB_1508_1S Viral MetaG (v3) (version 3) | ecosystem: Environmental > Aquatic > Marine > Coastal | place: USA... | reverse complement strand
AAATGTATCGTCAATAGCATCTTTTTCTGAGGGTGATACGTTAACTGTAATCGTAGTTCTTATACTACCGCCACCAGTGATATTTGCTTGCACAACAAACGTGTCAGTTCCATACCAGTCTTCGTCAGGCGTATATGACCAAGAACCTGTTGCGACAATTCTACCAGTTTCAGTTGTCGTATTCTCAGTCAAAGTTACTGAAGCAGTACCATAAGTTGGATTAGTCGATACTTCAAGAGACGAAATTTCGCGAGGTGCGTACTTGATTTTGAAGTTACTATTTGTTATAGTACCACCATCTTCTGAAATCGTTCCGCTCAATCCTTCTTGTGAGAATGTATTCACAGAAACCGTAGAAAGAATACCATCCTTTCCTGTCTCGTAAAAATTAACGTCAGCTTGTGTAATAATAGAAGCCGAAGACGAAACGTTTTTATATAGACTTAACTTCATTTCAAAGTCAAGTGTGTAAACAATCGTTCTTCGCGCTTCTAAAAGACCTTCGAAGTCGTCACTGAAAGTAAGCCCCGTTAACGAAATGGGTGTATCTTCTTTCGTGTCGAAATCAGAAAGAGGCTTAACAGTTACCGTATACTGTGGCGTAAAGTATGGCAGAATCTGCTCAACAATTTGCAAAGCGTCGTCTTGCGACTTAGCGTATATGCTTAGCTGAAATCCAATAGTGTATGGAACTGGTGTGTAAACTTCTTGTGCTTTCCCTGTAAAGTTATCAGGAAAAGTCACACACTTGTTCATCTTTGGTAATTGTCTCGTAGGATCATAGCTCATCGAAAGAATTTCAAAAGACATTCTTGGTAGCTTAACAGCAATCTGACGTTCGGCTTCTTCACCGTTCTGCATGGCGTCTATTCTAGCCAAGAAATCACGGCGAGGTGCATAAGACAAAGGCACCTTCACTTGACTGATTACGTCTCCTGCCGCATTTGTTCTCACAACGTTAATGTTGTTAAACAGAGAACCAAAGACAGCCACTGCTTTGCGTATTCTTTGATGATAGAAATATGTGCCGAACATTATACTGGATCTCCGAAGGGATTCGATTCAGAGAAATCAAGAATATTTGAAGCCTCTGTGTCAAAAGCTGTATTTTGATTCCCTTCTTGTAAATCTTCTTCACTCACAGACGTAGGTTTACCACCGATTCCATTCTCATTTTCTATTCTGTACAATGTGCTAAAGGTGTGAACTTCGCCATCGTCAGCGCCCGCGTGAGCAACCCATACTTTATATTGAGAAGATACCGAGGCATCAATCTTAACAACGTCACCAGTAATAGTGAAACCGTTTGGATTTGTTTGCGTCAAGGTATCCCCAACTTCGTACTTACCCGTCATTTGAGCCAAATCAAACACGAGCAATCTCTGATATGCATGATTGGCTTCGATAGTATCGATTTCAAGACCTGTGTCAAAGTCTTCGTCATTGTACTCAAAGAGTTCTGCGCGAATTCTAAAAACAGGTAAGTCTTTTAGTTGATAGAAAGGTGTTTCGGTCTCGACTTTTGTAATTTCAAAGAAAGACTTCGATAACGTTAAGTAGATTAAATCGCCTTCACGAGGTCGATAAAATTGGTTGACACCAGTATTTTCGTAATATTGTACAGCGCTATTCCAACGGCGTCTGGCTACAATGAATGTAGCCGCGTCACGAAGTTCAACGCCAAACTTCGAAAATAAATCCCCCTCACCATCAAAACCTTCGACGTTTTCGATATACATTTCGATACGATAGGCATTACTAAACCGCGAGACAGCATCGTCGTCAAAGATGGAATCTCTTTTGACTATCTCGCGAGGAATGTAGTAAACATCTTGACCATAGATTTTAAGCGACTCAATAATAATATCTTCATAAAGTCTTTGCTCAGATGCCGTTCCTTGTGTAAAATACCTATTTGTTGCCATTTTAACCTACAAAGAAATCGACGGGAAGCTCTTGCTCGTTTCTCAGTTTCTCTTCTAATCTTTCAATATCGGCAGTTGCATCTTCAAAGATTTGTCTACCGTTTAGCGTAACACCACCGGGTAATTGCATTCCTTCAAACTTACTAAGATTCGCACCCCATTGCTGTTTAATCAGCGCAGTGGTGTAGTCTTTAATGAACATATCATTATAGATGCTTGTGTGCGTGTCGGGATCAATCGTCTGATAAACTTCAGCAACAAGATAGTCGCCTTCTTTTAGGTCTTGATCTTCAAAGTCACCGTAGATATACAGACGATTTTGTCGACGCGAAAACTTGACTGTAGGATGACCATGAAGTTGCATGTCAATCATGCTCAGATACTGTTCCATCTGATACAGATAAGCAAGATCACCTGCAAAGTTGATAAAGTCGCCCATGTTATTCAAAAACATCTGGTAACGAATATCGAATAGGTTACCAGATGATCCGAACGTTGTCGAAAACGGAAACACTTTCGAAACAAAAATAATATTAGATGAAATAGGAACATACTTATTTGCAACGTCTGCGGCAGTCACCTGATACTTCAGATAAGTGCGAAGCGTAGCATCACTATGAAACTCTTGATACTTCTGAATCGCATCGTCAACCTTGTCTTCGATTTGATCAACATCAACGTTAATCTCAAGCACAGGCTCGCCGAGTCTGCGCAAACAAAAATCGATCAGTTCTTGTCTTGATGCTGGTGATGCCATTTACTTTAACCCCAAAGAATCGCGCCAGCAGAATCGTAAATCACGAGTCTTCTGCTTGCCGCGTCTAGAAGAGCGCCATTGAATTGCAAATTCGATCCAATGATTGCGCTATCCGTGGTTGTTATTTTTCTGACAGTGATTGCATTGTCGGTAGAGTCGCCTCGCGTAGTTACACTGTGCAGAGTGTCTTGCTCAGAGTCAAGAACTGCAAGCCCACCAAGATCCCTGAAACCAACGTTGTTCGAATCGTCAAGGGTAAGGAATACAGTTTCGATGGGCTGATTAGGTAGCTGATTGAGTCTCAGTCTTCCTGTTGTCAAACGATTCAGAGCAGGATTGTAAGTAAAATCAGAGTCGGCGTTTACACTGTCGATACCATTGTACGTGCTAGTGAAAAGAGGATAAAACTCTGCATTCGCAATTGCAGGATCAATTCTTACTTGATCAGCAATATTAGCGCCTGTCGCGCTATCACCTGCAGGCGTTCCTGCATAAATTTCACCAGTGATTTCATCGACATAAAGTGCAAGTGTCGTCTTCTGGATATCATAATTACCTAAGAAGAACTTACCACCAATCGACAAATTCGAATCAATGTTTACTGCTTTGTCGAGATTCCAGGTGTCTGTACCCGCTTTATAGTAGATGTTTGCATTGGCACCACGAACTGTGATACCGGCACTATCAGCCGCTAGCGCATCAGGTGCGCTGTCTGCAAGAACAATATTCTTATCATTGATGGTCAGAATGGTAGAGTTAAGAGTTGTGGTTGTGCCATTTACTCTCAAACTACCATCGATGATAACATCACCGCCAAAGACAGCACTGTCAGCAGTAATTTTTCCAACAAAGATAGGGTTAGGGGTTACGTTACCGCGAGTTGTTACCGTATCAAGCGTATCAATTTCTAACAGCGCGCCATCTAGGCGTCTATAACCAACGCTGTCAATATTACCGTCAAAAGGGCTACCTTTTAAAAACAGAGCATATAGCGACGCAGAGTCAGCAGAATCCAGCGCACCAATCTTAAAAGAAAGCCCGCTAAGAGTTGGTTCGGTGGTAAAACTTCTGACACCCGAAGTATTAGAAATGACGAGAGCGCCATTCGAATCCGGGCGACCGAAGTTTGCTTCTGCTTGGTCTAGCGTTAAGTAAATAAAACGATCAGAGTCTAATTGACTCGGATCACGTACCTTTACTCGACCGCTAACGTGCTCTATTCGTTTAGCCATTTAGAGATTCCAGATAACTTAATACTAGTTTCATCTTGTTCGCAGAGCCATTTTCAGCCGAACAGCGAACACGATTTGTTTCTTCAACGATCAACTTACCAGTGATCAAACCGGCGGCATCTTTCGGGAGAATAGGAAAGTCTTTTACGAGTTCCGTATTTAAAGCTTCGTCACGATCATAGTGCGAGAACGTAACTGTATGCTCAGCAGAATCCAAATTAGCAACCTGTGCCATCAGAATAATTGCTGTAATACCTTGCGGAACAACGTAAATTACATCGCTATCGCCAGTAAAGCCTCCTGGAGGTTCCTCCGGGATAACCGCAGTTGTCGTTTTAAATGTATTTAGTGGGATAGCCATTTATCAACCCTCAAGTGCTAGGATATATGGAGTTAGAATTGCGTACAACGATCTTTCGAACGTTTCACCTTCGATTCGACCAGCCTGTCTACGAATCGTCAATTCTGCGCCGATTCTAAAGTCACCAAGCTGGTCAGTACTTGTGAATACCACAAGCCCTTCGTTTGTTTCAGAATCGAAAATAACTTCTTTGGTCGGATCAGGAATACCGCCATTCTGAGGAATAGCAGTAAACGTGTTCGTACCCGCGCCCACGTATTCAAACGTGTGCGAAGATGACGTGATAACAGAACGCTGTTTGAAAGCAACGGTCTGATTTCTTCGCATATCTTGGTTAAGCGGAGGCTGGAACGTTATGTTATAAACCCCAGGACTAACAGAGTCAATGCCAAGAACTGTGTAGTAATAGTTCTCAGAATCGAACTTCATTGCATCGCCATAGTTGGGCTTCTTATACTCACCGTATGGATTCAACCAGTCAGCCGAGTCAAGGTTGATGATTTCATTAACTTGAATCACGTCATCAAACTTGGTGTGATCCGAGTCAAGGATACCAGAGTAAAGAACTGGGCTACTGCCTCTTGCAATAAGACCGAAGTCACCAAAGCTGGTGTTAGAGTTAGTGATAGAACACTGACCACCAGTTTCAGCGAGAATAGATGTTGCAGTAGAAATCGTAAAGATAGACACCAACTGAGCGTATCCACGATTCAGTAGATACACACCAGTACCTGCCGCATTGTACTGAGTGAATGCGTCAGATACCATCGAACGCAGACCCCAACACTTCGAACCGTCAATCTTCATACCAATACCATCAGTGGTAATGGACGTACAGTTCTGCACGTAAGGAGACTGTACAATAAACGGACCTGCTCTTGGCGAGTCAACGTTCGGGTTGAACGCAACACAAGCCGCTCCGTTTTGATGATCTCGGAACGTAATGTCTTTCAAGAAGCATCCACTCTTTACATAGAACAAGTCAGAGTCAACGCTTCTTGGGCGAATGGTCGTGGTTCTCAAGTTGTCACCAACGATAGCGACTTTCTCGGGCAACTGGATCGGATTGTTGATCACATAGTCGCCAGACTTGAGATAGATTGTAATATCGTTTGTTGCATTTGCTCGCTGTACTGACTGCGTAATGATTAGATTTCTGTCGTCATTAATAGACTGAATCGCATCACGAAGTTCTGAACTAACACCACGAGATACCAGATTCGGATTTACAACAGCGGGCACACTGTCTAGACTACCCGCTTGAATTGCGCCAATAAGAATGTTGAGAAGCGAATTCGTTACAGCGGCTTCAGTAGCAGTAGCATATTGCCCTGCATTACCAGAAGAATCTGCGCCTTCATAAAGGTTCGATACAAGATTTCCTTGAATGATTTCATCAACGATTTGTCTAAGATGAGTGTATGTTGTTGCTGTCGCTACAACTTCAGGATCACCCGCGCTATCACCAAGCTGATTCGTACCGAACGAATAGTATGCGCGAGTAACAATGTTAGTAGCAAATGAACCACCGTACATAACATCAAACGTCAGCCCGTCGATGATGAATCCAACGTCTCGCTTGCACCGCACTCTATCATAAGAAGAAGGACCGTTCTGATCAGCCCATGCGATAACGCCTGCTTTTAGATCAGCAGAGTCTGCACGAATCGTATTGTAAGATGCTGTGGTTGTAGGATCAACACCAGTGAAATCAGGAAGAACTTCTGCTCTCAGAACGTTTGTCGAACCAGCCTCAAGAACTTCGTTAACTACTTCGATAAGATCGACAACACGAGCCTGTTCGGTTGCAGTTGTCACATAAGTGTTTACGATAGTCTTAAGTTGATCGAAAGCCGCAATGGTGGGTGCTTTCTCAGAATCACTCAACTGAGCGGCCGCACCGACGTAGTATGCGTCTGCGCTTCTTCTTGCTTGATAGTTACCACCGTACACGATATCGTGTGTCAAGCCGTCAAGAATAAAGCCTACGTCTCTTGCGCATGTGGTAGAGTTGTAAGATAGCGAAGGATAGTTCGTATTAATCCAAGAGATAGTAGAATTAATAATCGCTGTTCTATTCGTCTGAATAGCAGAACCCGCGGCAGATTGATTAGCAGTCGTAGCTGGAGCATTTGGATAAGTAAACGTATCCGCAGCCGTTGAGCCGTTGCGAAGAATATCAACGATTTCAGCGATGCTTCCATTAACAGATACTTTTGAATCTGAGTCAATTGAAAGCGCAGTGATCAGTCGACCAAGCTCTTGAATGGCACCAACTGTTCCGTCTAGCTGATCGCTAAGAACTAGTTGTGAAGAAGCATTTCCTCTGTAATATGCAAGCCCAGCGGTAACAGTATTGAAGTTCGTGCCAAGCATCAGGTCGAGCGTTACAGCGTCGATGATAAAGCCTGTGTCACGTGAACACTTGTTACGATCATATGTCAGGGCTGGAAAGTTTTCTGCGATATACTGAACGATTTCGTTTTTAAACCATTCTCTGTTATTCTGTAGAATGACTGCCGCGTCGTTTGCGTCTGGTGTAGGTAGAATCGTAGGCTCAGGAAACTCTAACGAATCAGCAAAAAGCTCGGTACTCTGCGTACCATTGACCAAAATGTCAACCACTTCCGACCAGTGTCTTGCATTTCGTGCAAGCGCACCATCATAGCCTGTGCTTAATTTTACTGGATCAAGAGATGCGATAGCACCCTTTGCTTCGTTAAATGCGCTACGAGTTGCAACGATTTGCTCATCAATTACTTTTGCAGAGCCAGCTCTTTGATATGCAAGCCCAGAAGTTACCGCGTTGTAGTTTGTTCCGAAAGCAATATCATACTGCAATCCATCAAGGATCAAACCTAAGTCGCGACGACAAATACCTTCGTCGAATTCAAATTCTTGAAGAGTTGTGATAAGATCAACCGCAGAGTCGATTGTTCTAAATGCATCAGAAAGAGAAGTACCTAAGTTGCCTGGCTTACCCGCTTTTGAAACGTAGTATACATTAGGTGTAGGATCGTCACCGACCTGAACAATGTCAACATTACCATCACGATCTTGTTTGATGAACAGCTTGCCATCATAGGTATTGATGGCAATTTCACCAAGCTCAATATCAGCGATTCCCGGGCGTTTCTCCGGGACCGCAGTCTTCTTATGGATAATTCTTGTTGTTGCCATGTTAAGTCTCTATCCTACTAATATTGTTATATTTATTAGAAATCGCCGCCAACAAATTCTTGAAGCGTTACAAGGCCAGTTACCGATACATTAAACTGAGAAGAATCAAAAAACGCAACGCCAGGGGTAGTTGCAGTTGCGGCAGGAACAGCAATCGTCAATCTGTCGCTATCGTCGCTATACGTAAGAGTGATAGCTTGCCCTGCTCTGAGCAACTGAAATACATCGCTGTCAATGAATTCGCTAAGAGTTCTATCGCCAATAAACACTTCACCATTAAAGGTTGCAGAAGAGTCGAACGTAGTAGAACCTGTAACAGTCAAAGCACCCGGAATCGAAAGATTAGAATCGATTCGAAGATTGTTGATTACAGCAGAATCAAGTGTGGTAAGACCAACAACAGTAAGATCAGAATCAACAGTAAGATTCTTACCTACTGTAAGATTTCTTTCAATGACAACACTTGAATCGAAAGTTGCACGACCGACAACGTTTAGTTTGCCATTGATAGTTGCGTTCGTAAGAATCGCATCACCAACAGCAAAAAGATCATTGATTGTGAGAACGTTAAGAACTTCAAGATTATTGATAAGGGCAGAGTCACCAACGTAGATGTTGCTGAAATTTGCACTGTCAACAAATATAGTATCTGCAAAAAATTCATTGACTTTCTTATCGGAATCGACTATAATAGCACTTGATGCTGTAAGCGTTCCATGAGGATGATTTAAAAGATCGGTAAAATACTTACCGCCGATTACATCAATTCTTTGAGAGATTAAAGTACCAGCGCTGTCTCTCTCAGGACCCGCACCAATAAAGAGTCGATCTCCGCCAGCACCAAAACCGTCTGCGGCACTTCCAGAATCAGACAACCAAGAGTATGCTAGTTCGCCAGTTCGAAGAACAAGAGGATCACCTTGCGTACCCGAACGACGAATGAGAATTTGTGTACGATCAGAATCGGATGGATAAACGCGCCCATCGACGATTTGCTTTCTTAGAGTAAGTGTAGCGCGCCATGTGCTGGTGGCAGAATCGTAAACAAAAAGAGAACCATCAACAGCACCAGCAGTTACGAGTCCGGTGATCGCATCAATGTCAGCGCTAGCAGAAATAACAGCAGTACGATAAGGCGTACCATATGTTATCTTACTTACTAGAGTTCTGTTTCCGACTTGTACTATACTATCTGACATGCTGACCTCATGTTACTGAAGGAGTTACGGTAATGAGTCCTTCTAGAATTCTTTCTACGATAGTGTTCTGATCGCTGTCAACATAAGAAATTTCAACGTCATACACGTATCTTCTTCTTGTATTTAGCGCATTTGTAACAGCATTCGCTAGCGATAGATTGACTATACCGTTAGTTGGAGGAACAGTGACATAAGCATCAAACGAAATTTTTTCAGAACTATCAACATCGTACCGCGTACTCATTTTAGCCGCAGCCGAAAAACCTGATAAATCTTTTGGTGAACCATCGACATTTGTAAGATACAGGTCCAGAGATACATCTGTTCCTTGATCGATAGTTAATTCTTCATATCTAGCCATAAGCCTCTAATCCAAAAACTAACCTATGGCTCTATTTATAATAATTTAGGCGTGAATGTCTTCAATAATCCAATCTTGAATGCCAGAAGACATTTCAGATCGATCAAGCACGAATGCAACAGTCATTCGTAAAGAGTCATTGGTTCTTGCTGTGTGATAGACTAATTTTTCTGCAGGATCTTCATACGCTCCGAAATATCCTGCTTTACACTGCCATCCTTTTACATCGGGTATTGTCACCATTTCTTTTTTAGCATTATCCCAATGCTGCCAATACCCGTCTCCCGTTTCGCTCCACGTGAAAATAAAATTAAAAGCGGAAGCGTTTGCATTGTTATGCCAAGAAATATAACCCCCTGGCGGATAAATGCTAAACAGTGCATTTCTTTTTAAATTAAAAGTCGTTTGAATCTTGCTCAGAAAAGCCTCTTGCTGTGAAGACACCTGTGGAATCTTTTCAGTGACAGTTCTTTCTTTCGCAAAATGCAGTTGCCCGATGCCAAAAGAATGAGCAACTACTATTTCTGGAAATCCATTATGCTCTTGCCCCATGGCTTTGATTCGCTTGAAATATTCTTCACCGGTGTAGTAGTCAGCATCTTTCTTGTTGTGCTTATCTTGCTTATTACAAACAACGGCTTTATAGTTTTCGTCTTTGACAAACCATAATGATTCATTTAAAATGTCAAGTGCAAAATCATTTAAAGGAATATCTCTCATTTAAAACTCCATGTGCTTCGCTTCAGAAGCAGAATAGTGGCGAATCACCACAGGCTTTTCGTTGTGCTGATATTTATAGCGCGAAAAAAAGTTCCATCTCGCGTCGTCTTTGAAAATGCCTACTTTCAAGTCTTTGTATTTTGGCTCTTTGTTAACAAGCCACCACAGAGAGAATTGATCCCAACGCTTGAGTGTTGCAGGATACGTATCAGTGTCTTCACTACCATCTTCTTTTAAAGGCCACCACGTTCCTGCGTACTGACGCACGGTAAGATCGTACCAGTCATCCATAAACTCACGTACTAGTGGATTACGCATGTCGTACAAACAAACAGCACCGCACAGTTCAAATTGCCCACCAGGGAATTTCAGTTCAGCGTAGCAATATGAACGCTCTTCGGGCAAGCCAGTGAATAGAACATCGTAGTCACCAAGTTCATCAAAGACATGTTCGATATCCTCATGTTCGCATTCAGTATCTGCATCAATGTAAAACGTGATATCCCACGGCGCCTTTGCCATTCCCCAAAGCTTGGCTCGCTTGTGATCGTTGCAAAAAATTATTTCGTTTGCGAGTTTTCTTCCTCGATCATCAAGAAATTTTTCTTCACAGACTAGACAGATGTTGGCATCAGGATAAAAATCGCGAATAGATTCCATCAAATTGAGTGCGGACACATAGAAAAAACTTCTTCGCGATGCAACAATTACGTATCCTTTAGACGGTTGACTCATTCTCTTTTTCTCCAAACATTCCCAATTCTTTTGCAATCAGAATAGATGCGACTGCATTCATTTCAACAACGTTTTTAGCTCGCCGAAGTTTTGAGCGAAGCGCACGATCTCCGGAGTTTTTAATCTCGTCAATTTCAAAGGCTTGGAGTTTTAGATTGAAAAGTTGCTCAAGCTCAGCAGTTTTCTTTTGCTGTTCGTGCATGGCACGTTTTTCTTTTGCTTCGCGCTCTTTTCTTTCTTTACGCTCAGCAGTGTTTTGATCGATTTTAGGAATACCGACCTTAGAAACGACCTCTTTGTAATGGGGGCACTCGGATCCGTCAGGGCGGATCTTGTGAAACTGCATTACATCTTTTTTCTTTTTATTTGCAGGACCCTCGTCAAGTGTTGTGATTCTAATGCACTTGACGATGGACCTATCATCAGCTTCCCAATATGCATTATCTAGATATTCATACTTCATAAATTACTCCATAGTTTATGCAACGCGAACATAAAGTGTGTATGTTTCAATAATAATCGGCGTTGAAGTCAGTTTAGCCTCATCCAAGTAAGAGGTGTTAACGTCCACGACAACATTATAATTTGTTTCATAGTTAATGCCGTCATAAGGAACGCTGTACTGCTCAATGACAGCAGGTCCTTGGAAGTCCCCGGTATACGTTTCTTCAGCCGCAGCCCCTTGGAATCCAGAAACGTAGTTCTCAACATCAACGGTACCTTCATAATCAGTCTCATAATCAGAAAGATACGTACTTTCTTCGTAATCAACTTCATAATTTGTTTCGTACTGCGATTCGATATAGTCTGAAGTGTAATCACCTGTATAAGCATCACCTTCATAATCTGGTGTGTAGTTACCTTCATATGTATCTGAGAATGTAGGCGTGTAGTTACCGACATAATCGCCAGAATATGTCTGTATATATTCTTCTAGAAAATCGCCTGCGTACGTCTCGAGGAAGTTGCCTTCGTAATCAGACTCGTAGTCACCAGTGTAAGCGCCGATGAACGTTTCAGTAAAGTCACCGGTGTAAGTCTCTAAGAAGTTACCAACGTACTCTTCTAAGAAGTCACCTGTGTACTGACCTTCGAAGTTGTCAAGGAAATCACCAGTATAAGACTCAAGGAAATTGCCTTCGTAGGTCTCTAAGAAATTGCCCGTGTATTGACCTTCGAACGCTTGAGCAAAATCGCCTGTATATTCTTCTGTGAAGTTACCAGAGTAGTTCTCAAGGAAATTGCCAGTATACTGACCTTCAAAGACTTCAGTGAAGTCGCCAGTATAAGGCTGAATGAAGTTGCCGGTATAGTTCTCAATGAAGTTACCGGTATATTGCCCTTCAAATACTTGCGTGAAATCGCCAGTGTATTCGTCAGTGTAGTTACCAGTATAAGTGTCTAAGAAGTCGCCGGTGTATAGCCCGATAAACCCTTGCTCAAAATCACCAGAGTAAGTTTCAAGGAAGTTGCCTTCGTAAGTCTCTAAGAAATCGCCTGTGTACTGACCTTCGAAGTTTTGAATGAAATCACCGGTGTACTCAGCAATGAAGTTGCCAGAATAGTTTTCTAAGAAGTTACCAGTATATTGACCTTCAAAAACTTCGGTGAAGTCGCCAACGTAATTTTCAATATAATTGCCTGTGTAAATTTCAAGGAAGTTACCAGTATATTGCCCTTCAAAGTTCTGAGTGAAGTCACCAGTGTATTCGTCAGTGTAATTACCAGTATAAGTTTCTTGGAAATCACCAGTGTACAGCCCGATAAATCCTTGTTCGAAATCACCCGAATAAGTTTCAAGGAAGTTACCAGTATAAGTGTCTAAGAAGTCGCCGGTGTACTGACCTTCGAAGTTTTGAAGGAAGTCGCCAGTGTAATTCTCAATGAAGTTACCAGTGTAATTTTGCAAGAAGTTGCCAGTGTACTGCCCTTCGAAGTTTGTTACAAAGTCGCCAACGTAAGTTTCAGTGTAATTACCAGTGTAAATCTCTAAGAAGTTGCCAGTGTACTGACCTTCGAAGGTAGAAAGGAAGTCACCACTGTAAACAACGGTAAAGTTGCCTTGATAAGTTTGAGTGAAGTTACCAATGTATTGACCTTCGAAGCTCGCAAGGAAATCACCAGCGTACGTTGTAAGGAAATTGCCTGTGAAAGTATCGAGGAAGTTCCCGGTGTATTGACCTTCAAAGTTTTGCAAGAAGTCACCAGTATACTGCCCTTCGAACGTGTCAAGGAAGTCGCCAGTGTATGTCTCAAGGAAGTTGCCAGTATATCCTGTAGCGTAGTCACCAGTATACTGCCCTTCAAATGTCTGCAAGAATTCGCCAGTGTATGTTGTAAGGAAGTTACCAGTGTAGTCGCTGAGATAGTTACCAGTATACTGACCTTCGAATGAAGCAAGGAAATCGCCAACGTAATTTTCAATGTAGTTACCAGTGTATCCTGTAGCGTAGTCGCCGGTGTATTGCCCTTCAAATGTCTGTAAGAATTCACCAGTGTAAGTGGTAAGGAAGTTACCAGTGTAATTCTGCAAGAAATTGCCAGTGTACTGACCTTCGAATGAGGCTAAGAAATCACCGACATACGTTTCAACAAAGTTGCCAGTGTATGCGACAACAAAGTTGCCTGTGTACTGCCCTTCGAATACTTGAGTGAAATCGCCAGAGTAACTTACAACAAAATTACCAGTGTAGTCGCTGAGATAGTTACCAGTATACTGACCTTCGAATGAAGCAAGGAAATCGCCAGTGTAAGGAACAGTGAAGTTGCCCGTGTACTCAACAATAAAGTTACCAGTGTACTGACCTTCAAATACTTGAGTGAAGTCACCAGAATAGTTTGAAACATAGTTACCAGTGTACTGTGCAAGGAAGTTACCAGTGTATTGCCCTTCAAAGTTTGACACAAAGTCGCCAGTGTATTGCTCAAGGAAGTTTCCTACGTACACAGTAATGTAAGTACCTACGTATTGCCCTTGGAAAATCTGTACAAAGTCACCAGCATAATTCTCGATAAAGTTACCAGTGTAAATTTCCAAGAAGTCGCCTGTATACTGACCTTCGAAGTTTGCGACGAAGTTACCAGTGTATTGCGCTAAGAAGTTGCCTTCATAATTCAGAACGAAGTCGCCGACGTACTGACCTTCAAATGTCGCAAGGAAATCTCCAGAATATGGCTGAACAAAGTTACCAGTGTAAGATTGTGTGAAGTTGCCCGTGTACTGCCCTGCAAACGATTCAAGGAAGTCACCAGTGTAAACAGCAGTAAAGTTACCGCTGTACTGCTCCAAGAAATCACCAACGTATTGACCTTCGAAGGTAGATAAGAAGTTACCGACGTAATCTGAAATGTAGTTACCTGAGTAATCTGCTTGCGCATAGGTCGAAATGTAATCACCGGTGTACAGATTCAAGAAGTCACCAGTGTAGACATTCAAGAAGTCACCACCGTAGACTTGATCAGCATACAGACTAACATAGTCACCTGTGTAGGTCTGCAAGAAGTTACCGAGATAGTTTCCTGTGTACGCAACAGCAAAGTTACCAGTGTAAACTGACTGATAGTTACCAGTGTAATCTGCTTGAGCGTACACTACTGTAAAGTCGCCCGTATAGCTGGCTAAGAAGTCGCCAGTATATTGCTGTAAGAAGTTACCAGTATAATCGGCTTGAACATACAGCGAATCATAGTTACCAGTATAAGTTGTTTCGAAGTTACCTGTATACTGACCTTCAAAGTTCGACAAGAAGTTTCCAGTGTACGAAGTAAGGAAGTTACCTGTATATTGTGCAAGGAAGTCAGAAACATACTGCCCCTGGAACGTCGCCAAGAAGTCAGACACATAGTTCGAAATGTAGTTACCTGTATACGAAGTAAGGAAGTCACCAACATACTGCCCTTGGAACGTCGCCAAGAAGTCACCAATGTAGTTTCCAGTATACGATGCTAAGAAGTCGCCTGCATAGTTCGAAATATAGTTGCCTGTGTAAGCCGCAAGGAAGTTACCTAGATACTGCCCTTCAAAGGTAGCTAAGAAGTTACCTGTATAGCTTGCCACAAATGCAGAGGTGTAGCTTTGAAGGAAATCGCCAATATACTGCCCTTCAAAGGTCGCCAAGAAGTCACCAACGTACTGCCCTTGGAACACAGCCACGAAGTCACCGACATAGTCCGACACATAGTTACCAGTGTAATCTGCGCGAACGAATGTCTGCAAGAAGTTGCCTGCATAGCTACCATCGTAGTTACCTACATAGGTCGCAAGGAAGTTACCTGTGTAAGAAGCTTGAACGTAAGTAGAAAGGAAGTTACCTGTGTATCTAGATACGTAGTTGCCTGCATAGTTGGCAATAAAGTTACCAGTGTAATCTGCTTGTATATAAGTAGCAGTAAATGTAGAAGTATAGGTTGCCGCAAACGAACTTGTATAAGACGCAAGGAAGTTACCAGTATAGTCAGCACTAACGAAGGTAGCAAGGAAGTTCCCTAGATACACTTGGAAAAAATTACCTACGTAACTACCAGTGTAACCTTGCTGAATGCTTTCAGTAATTCCGCCCAAGTATGTTCCGGTAGCGGCGTAGCTTCCAAGATAAGTTGATGAAGTTAATCTTCTTCGAACTTCATAGAAACTGTTACCAAGTCCACCGGTTCTAAACGCACCACGCTGATAATCATAACCACCAATTGAGAATTGCGTAAGGTTGGGATTACCAAACTGAACTGTGATGGTAACGCTATTCCAACGAATAGAGAACGAGTTTGACGAGGTTGATCTTACCCAATGATAAACGTTAAGTGAATACTGCCATGCTGTCCATGCTCCAGGACCTACGTAATTGCCTACGTACGTAGCCGCTCCAACATATGCTCCTTCATACACACCTAAGTACGAACCTGTATAACCCTCTTGAACAGTAGCCAAGAAGTCACCAGTATAAGTTGATACAAAGTCGCCGACGTATTGCCCTTGGAACGTAGCTAAGAAGTCGCCAGTATAAGTTGCGTTAAAATTACCTACATAGCTGGCGTTGAAATCACCGGTGTACTGCCCCTGGAATGTAGCTAGAAAATCACCAGAGTAGTTTGCGATGAAGTCACCATCATAGTTCGCTAAGAAGTCGCCTACGTATTGCCCTTCGAAAGTACCTAAGAAGTCACCGGTATAGTTTGCGGTAAACGATCCAACGTAGCCTTGAATGAAGTCACCTACATACTGACCCTGGAACGTAGCAAGGAAGTCACCAGCATAAGTGGCGACAAAGTTACCAGTATAATCTGCTTGCACGTACGTAGCAAGGAAGTTACCAGTGTAGTTCGCTTGCGCATAAACTGATTGATAATTACCAACGTACGCGAGGTTAAAATCACCAGTATAAGAAGCTAAAAAGTCCCCGGTGTACGTATTCTGTGCATAGTTGGTGACAAAATCACCAGTGTACGATGCAAGGAAGTCACCGCTGTAAGTAACAACAAAGTTACCAGTGTATGTGTCGCGCACATAATCAGCGGTAAAGTTACCAGTATAATCTGCTTGGGTGTATGTTGTCAAGAAGTTACCTTGATAAGAAGCAAGGAAATCGCCCGAGTATGTTGCCGCAAAGTTACCAGTATAATCTGCTTGAACGTAAAGACTTACGTAGTTACCTGTATAGGTCGTTAAGAAGTCACCAACGTACGTAGCCAAGAAATCGCCACTATACGTTGTTTGTATATACAGGTTAAGAAACGTTCCAGTATAGTTAGACGCATAGTCAGAAATATACTGCCCTTGGAACGTAGCTAGGAAGTCGCCAGAATACGTAGCTGTGAAGTTACCTGTGTAGGTCGTTAAGAAGTTACCTACATACTGCCCTTGGAATGTCTGTAAAAAATCACCAGTATAAGACGCAAGGAAGTCACCAGTATACACGTTGACGATATAGTCTTGCAAGAAATCGCCAGTGTAAGACGCTGTGAAGTTACCTTCGTATTGCCCTTCAAACCCTTGAATGAAGTTACCAGTATAGTTTTGTGTGAAATTGCCTTCATACTGAGCAGTAAAGTTACCTTCGTACTGCCCTTGGAATGTGGCGATAAAATCACCAGAGTACGTAGCTAAGAAGTCACCCGTATATTGTGCTTGCGCATAAACAGACTGATAGTTACCAACATAATTTACAATGAAGTCGCCAGTGTAATCGCTGAGATAATTACCAGTGTATGTCAACTGCTCATAGATGCTTTCATAGTCACCAGTGTAAGTTGCTAAAAAATCGCCGGTGTAAACAGAAATGTAGTTACCAGTATACTGAGCTTGCGCATAAGTAGCTAAGAAATTACCAGTATACTGATTTACAAAATCGCCAGTATATGTTTGTAAGAAATCACCACCGTAAACAATCTGTACGTAGTTTACAGTAAAGTTACCGGTGTACGCTTCAGTAAAGTCGCCACTGTAATCCGAAATATAGTTACCGGTATAGTTTGCTTGCGCATATGTTACGTTATACACTGTTGTATAGCTGGCGATAAAGTCACCGATATACGTCTCTAAGAAGTTACCTGCATAGGTCGTTTGAATGTAGTTTGTTGTAAAATCACCAGTGTAAGTCTCGACGTAATCGCCCGTGTATGCAGAAATGTAGTTACCGGTGTACTGTGCTTGTACGTAATTCTGTAAGAAGTCTCCACTGTATGAAACAATAAAGTCACCGGTGTATGTCTGCAAGAAGTTACCGGTGTAAGAATTATCAACGTAATTTTGAGTAAAGTCACCAGTATAAGTTGTTAAGAAATCCCCGGTGTACACAGAAATGTAATTACCAGTGTACTGAGCCTGAACGTAATTTTGAGTAAAGTCACCGCTATATGATACGATAAAATCACCAGTATAATTCTGAAGGAAATTACCAGTGTAAGTATCATCGACATAATTTTCTGTAAAGTCACCTACGTAAGTTACAACAAAATCACCTGTGTAATCAGAAGCGTAATCACCAGTATATTGAGCCTGAACGTAGTTGACAGCATAAGTTGTAGCGTATAAAGAAACGTAGTCACCAGTGTAATTAACTATGAAGTTACCAGTGTAAGTATCATCGACATAATTTTCTGTAAAATCACCAGAATACGTTACGACAAAATCACCGGTGTAATCAGAAGCGTAATCGCCTGTGTACTGATCTTGCACATACAAAACTGCATATGTGGTTGCATAACTTGACTCGTAATCACCAGTGTAATTAACTATGAAGTTACCAGTGTAAGTATCATCGACATAATTTTCTGTAAAGTTGCCAGTGTATTGATCATCAACGTAATTCTCTAAAAAGTCGCCGGTGTACTGTGATAAGAAGTCGCCAGTGTAATCGCTGACATAGTTACCGGTGTAGTTTGTTTGAACGTACAGAGATTCGTAGTCACCAGTGTAAAGCGCAGTAAAATCTCCTGTGTAACTAGATATAAAGTTACCAGTGTACTGTGCTTGTACATAGTTCTGAAGAAAATCACCAGAATAATTTGCAACGTAATCTCCGGTGTAATTCTGGAGGAAGTTACCGGTATAAAGCGCCTGCACATAGTTCTGAAGAAAATCACCAGAATACGTGGTTAGAAAATCACCAGAATAAATTTCTAAGAAGTTACCAGTGTATTGGTCGTCAACATAGTTCTCAAGGAAATTGCCTGTATAATTCGTGAGGAAATCGCCAGTGTAGTCACTAACATAGTTGCCAATGTAAGTTTCTTGAGCATACTCAGAAACAAAGTCCCCGGTATACTGCGCAAGAAAATCACCGGTGTAAATTACGGTGAAGTTACCAGTGTATTGAGCATCAACATAGTTTTGAGTGAAGTCACCTGTATAGTCTGAAACGTAATCGCCAGTGTAATTATCAAGGAAGTTACCAGTGTATTGATCATCAACATAGTTCTGAGTAAAGTCACCAGAATATGTTTCAATAAAATCACCAGAATAAACTTCTGAGTAATTGCCAATGTACTGCGCTTGTACATAGTTCTCTAAGAAGTTTCCTGTGTATTGTGTTAAAAAGTCACCAGTGTAATCGCTAACGTAATTACCAATATAAACGTCTTGAGCATATTCTGAAGTAAAATTGCCAGTGTATTGCTCAAGGAAATCACCAGTATAAACTTCAGTGAAGTTACCAGTGTATTGGTCGTCAACGTAATTCTGTAAGAAGTCACCGCTGTATGTTACAAGAAAATCGCCAGTGTATTCGTCAGTGTAGTTACCAGTGTATTGATCATCAACATAGTTCTGAAGAAAATCACCAGAATATGTTTCAATAAAATCACCAGTGTAGATAGCAGTGAATTCGCCGATATAAGAATTATCAACGTAATTCTGCAAGAAGTCACCGGTGTATTGCTCAAGGAAGTCACCGATGTAATCTTCTAAGAAGTTACCAGTGTATTGGTCATCAACATAGTTCTCAAGGAAGTTACCAGTGTAACCACTCTCGTAATCACCAGTGTAATCAACTAGGAAATTACCAGTGTATACGTCAGAAATGTAGGTATCAGTGAAGTTGCCAGAATAAACTTCTGTGAAGTCACCAGTGTAATCGCTGATATAGTTACCAGTATAGCCGGCTTCGTCGTAAGGAACAACGTAAGGCTCTTCAGCGTCAGCCGCTTCGTAATCGCTTGTATAGGCTTCAAGAATGTCCACACCCTCGTAGTTCGGGACATAATCGCCTGTGAATTCACCTTCGTAATTCTGAACGTATTCTGTGAGATAATCGCCCAGATAGTTCTGCGTATAGTCACCACTATACGTGCCAGAATACGTACCTTCGTAGTCGCCGCTGTAATCACCAGCATAGTCGGGCACATAATCACCAATGTAATCACTTTCATAAGTGGGTACATAGTCGCCGGAGTAATCACCCGTGTACGTAGCTTCGTAATCTGTGAGATAGTTTAACTCATAGCTGTCTGTGGCAATATAGGTCTTTTCTTCTTCGTAGGTAAGAATGGTGTCAACTGCACTACCTCTTGCTTCCCACGTACCTGGTGCTGTAGGAGGACCATCAGCAGAAGCACGTAGTTCATACGTACCGATACCAGTATCCATGATCACTTTCTTCATTCTTTCGCCGAAAGTGAACTGCATTTCTGGCTCGCTTAGCTCACGAATACCACCAAACTCATTATTGACTCTAAGAGGAGAAAGAGGATTTACGCGAGTAGGCTTGATGCCTTGAACTTTGATCCAGATAGAATAGCCGAGACGCGTTCCGTCACCACGTGTGTCAACAAAAACGTCTTGGAGAAACTCTGACCAATCCGGACCAGGAGATGCTGACGACAGTCTAAACGTTCCAGGAAGATCGTTTGCAAAAATCTTTTTAAGAAGTCTTTCACAAACGATATCAATTTCAGCGTCGCTCATTTCTTTCAGCCCTGGAGGGTTTGCGGCCCGATTCCAGTAGAAAGGATTTCTCTTTAGAGGCGAAGTCTGAAGCGAAGAAACGTTTGCATCGTTTTGGTATAGTTCGTAGATTGCACCAGCAGTGTTTGGCTTTTGCTGAGGCTCGACGCGTACAGAGTTGAACTGAATGTTATCAAAGGCGCTAGGCGTAGCGTTTTGAAGATCAGTAGAAGTAGCGTTGACGGTAAAGTTAAGAATACCCGTGTTTGTTACCTGAATAGAAAACACTGTCTGATAAGAACCAGACAACGAGCCATTTTGATAATCTTCCCACGTGGCTTGCAGACCAGTTGTGTTCGTAGGAGTAGGAGTCGAGGTAACGCTTGTGATGCTATACTGAGCAGAACCCGTAAGACCAATCTGATATTCTATTTCTTCAAAGCCTGCACCAGAGCTAGCGGCAGAGCCAGCAATGGTAATTTGAAGTGTATCGCCAACATAGACTGTCGAAGGCAGAGGAATATAGCCTTCAGTGAAAGTCGTTGTATGAATCGAACTTTCGATATCAGAAAGATGGTTTACTTCGAATGTTCTTGCGATGGTCTCGCCAGGAATTGAACCAATGCCAGAAGTATAGAAAGTGTCCTCATAGATACCGACAAGGGTACCTTGATCGTTGATTGAGAGTGCAGACAAATCATCGGTTGTCATCTGCCCAAGATGATAACCAGCCTGATAAGCCAAGTAGTCTTCTTCAGAAGTAAGAAGCTCTTTAAAAGCGCCTGCACCAAAATGTTTAAGAGGACGTAATGACATTAATTTCTCGACAACCAAAAAAGCGATTATGTCTTATTTATAAGAATTTTCAAGCAAGGCTTTTAATAAGCTTTTGATTTCTGTTAAGTCATTCTCAATCGATTCCACTCTGATTTTAAGGGTCTGCTCTTCTTCTTTTTTCTGGAGCTTGAGACGCTTACGCTCTCTGGCTTGTTCGATTTCAGAACTATTTACATTGATTAATGCATTAGTTTCTGTATCACGAACTAAGCCAGAGTAGCCTTTCACCGGCACATATTTGCTCATTATACCGCCAGATATCTAAGTCTCAGATTCCTCAACGAAGGAGCGGCATCAGCACCTTTCAGAATAAATTTAACTTGAACTTGGTTGAAAGGTTTGAGCGTTCCACCTTTTCCACCAGCAAGCCATTGTGCGTCACGATACGTTTGACTATTGTCGTATGGAATGCCATCAACGGGAGGCTGTTGCGTCCAGTACTTCTCGTATATATTCTCATCAGAAGATGCGGTTCGATAGTACATTACAATATCAGCCGCGTCAGGAATATTTACAAGGGATCGTGCTTCAATACCAACTGCGTCTTGCTCAAGGAACACGGGTGCCGTGATATGCTTAGATCCTGTCGTACCGCCTGTAGGTTGTGTTTCATCAACAGCATTGATATGAGGCGTCACATCAGGATTGTCCTGACAGTAGCCGACAAGCACGTAAGAAGCTCTTTGTAGATCAATTACTGGAGAAACATAATCGTTCGCGGTCTTCAAATCTAGTTTGACGTAAGTTGAAGCAACCCCTGCACCGAGATTAAGTTCTTGGGCGGCGAAGTTGTAAATTGCTTTTGGTGTCTGGAAGTCAACGTTTTGCTTGAGCGTAATACGCGAGTACTCAGCATCCTGCGTCCATCGACCCGCGGCATTGATACGTGTGCTAGAAATGTTCTTACCTTCAGTGAATTTAGCAGAAATGTCAATCGAAGTATTATTCGGAACGATTGTTTCAATGTATGGATTCACAACATTAAAGATTGCGTTTCGACGCGACAGAACTTTATCGCCGCCACCGATAGCAGAAGAATTCGCAAGAGGTGCAGAACCACCAGCAGAATCGTAACGGAAAGTATATCCGTTTACGTCAGCAGAGTCAACAACGTGTGATCCATTGATCCATGTGTTGGCTGTGATGCCTGCAATATCTTCTGCACTATCAACATACGCAAGATCGCCAGGCTCAAGCCCGTGACACATATGATGAACATACACTTTCTTCGTGCCGCTGTACATCTGAAGCGGATTCTCTTTAAGAAGCTTGTCGGGAAGTCTAGCATTCTTAAGAATCAAACTGCCACCGCCAAGATCAAACTTCGCTCTCTTAAGTCTGTACATGATATCTTGATCTTTCGTTTCAAGCCAGAACACACCGTTCTGAGGCAAGAAGAGAGAACCAGGAGCGGGTTGCGTTGTAACGATTCTAGACGTAGAACCGAACACGGGTTCCTGAGTCTTAGCGCTGAACAATTCATATTCAGTAGACTGAGACGTAACAACAATTGCATAGTGAGTCCAAGGCTTCAGGAACACTGGCTCTTCGAACGTAAATGTTGTAGGTCTTTCTTGAATCACAGAAAGCGTAGGATTCGTACCAACAGCAGTCACTTGACTTGGATTCAGATACACGTGAGAATCTGGAACAATTTCATTGTGCGACGGACGCCCATTTACCACGGGCCGCAAATGAACCGCAACGGGTAGATTTCCAGTGTCTTTTGTTCTAAAGTATAGCTGAATGCTTGTCAGCGTCACACCAAATTGATTATCAACGTAGAACGTTTGCGCCAGAGGATTCTGAGGCGCAGTCATTGTCGAAACAATGTTCGATGCAAACTGATTCTGATCCACATCAATATAGTCAGAAAGAACCTGAGACATTTGACCAGTAGCGTCAAGCCCATTCAGAGCCGCAAGAGAAAGCGGAGCGGCTCCAGGACCGTACTTACCAGCAAGCTTAGGATCGACAAGCTGAACTTCAGCGGCACGAACCTGATTCAGATAATTCTGAAGTTCTTTAGAATTATACGCTTGTGGGAAATTCGACCAGTTAGCTAAAGGCCACCAGTACTCAGTCGGTCTTGTTGAAATCACATTGTTCCAGTGATTCCAGATCGCACCCTGCGCAACATAGTACGCAAAGGCTTTACTTCCTGCCGCCGCCCAGTCATTTGTATCAATGTCAAGCAACTTGAATTCACGAATACCTGATCTAAATCTTGTACCCGTCGCTTTCTGTCTAGCAGTTGCATTTACACGATTTACGTAGTAAGATGGGCGAATATTGGGAACAAAGAACGATCCAATAATTTCACCGTTTGCATTCGAAATAAGTTCAGACGAACCACTCGGATGCGCAGTGATAGCTTGATGCGTATACTTGTTTCCGTTATCATCTGTGCGATCAGAATATTGAACGAACGAAGATTCTTGTCGACACCATTCTGTTACTTTCTGCCCATCGAAGAAAGGAGTAAACTTCGTATTAGGCTTAAGACCCTTCGCATGGAAGTAAATCTTTCTAGAACGAATCCATGGAATCAACGCTAGATCGATAATACGCTTACCAACAACTTCACGAAGCGTATCAGAAGGAACCACACGAGACACAAAACGCCCGTTACCATATCTCGGAGAAGTCGTTACTGTCGATGCGTACTTTTCACGCAATTGAATAAGTGCGCGTTGACGAATTCTTGGGTTTACAGAGCGAAGCTCGCTGAATCTGCTAACATCAATATCTTCAAGACTACGACCAAACCAGTTCCACATCCAGTTGTTCCAGAGGAACGCTTGCTTTTTATCTAAGCGAGCCGAACCTGCAACAGCTTTTTCTGCGTCTTCTTTTGATTCTTTCCATTCGTCAGTGGTCGGAGAAAGCTTGATAACACCAACGTTATCAACGAGCCCAAAGGGATTAATCTTGATCGAACGCGAAGCAACGGACTGATAAGCCCACTCTTCAGAATCGTAGTTGATATAAACATTATCGCCTTTCTTCAAAATGTTCGAAGAAAGTGTATTGTCAATTACAAGCCGAATGTTATCTTCGTCAACTTGAGGTCTAATCAACTTACTTTCGGGATCGATAGACGCCGCATAGTCGTCGTTATTGGTATCAGCACTAGTCTGATCACCGAAGTCATCAACTTGCGAACCACTTTCTACACGCTCATTACCATCGCTGTCAAGAGCCGCATTAAGTTTTTGCTCAAGTTCTAGAAGACTAAGCGTTGTGAATTCTTCAAGATCGTCCAACTTAGCTTCAATTTTAGCGATATCCGCCATTGTATAACGCTTGTGCTCAATAGGAGTTACCTGAACATCGTTTTCATCAAGCGTGTTTGCATTGAGAAGAATCTTGTAAATCTCAAGAGCATTGTCTGGCGCTTGCTTGTACTGAGGATTAGCGGCTTGCTGCCCTAGAAGCAATTGAATCTCGCCTTCCTGCGTGAGCAAAAGCTTGTCCGCGCGAGGCAAATAGTAGCTAACATCAGCAGTGATATTGTCTCCGTTACGCGGCAAATCAAAAATGCTGGCGGCTGTACCAAACGCAGTTTCGTCTGGACGGAAATCAAGGTAGTTGCGAAGATTTACAACCGTACCATCTTTTAGCGTATGATTTGGAATATCTCTGTATGCAACAGGAACGTTCCCATAAGAAGTAGCGTCGTAGAAATCACCACCAGCACCACGTGCAAAGTAGCGATACTTGACGTAAAGATTCGGCGGTGCACTATCAGCGGCGTTCATGATCAAGCGCCCTTTCGCATAATAGTTGTCGCGCTGACCATCGTCGAGCAACAAGCTCGGTAGCATGTTAATACCACCCGTAACATTGGCTCTCGCAGAGTCGACTTCATAAATGTCAGGCACTGCAAACTCATAATAGTTCACATCATTGACCGTATCGGTTTGTTTCGCAAGTGTTGCTGTAGCAGTGGTAAGAGTCTTGGCTTTGCGAGTCGCAGTCTTCTGCACATACGAAAGCACTTCGTAAGTCTTGCCCGCAACCAATCCAGAGACTTGCACATCACGCCCGCTGTTCGTAGGCGTACCAACTGTATGCGCACGTGCAGAAGAGTCAGCAGATGCAACAATCCAAAGAGAAGTGTCAGTGTATGCTTGACCAGAAGCAAGGGTTTGAAGCGTGATCACACCGCTTCCGTCTGCTACAAGGCTTCCTTCATGAATTTGTTTTGTGAGAACAACGTCAGCAAAGGACTCAGGGCGCGGGCGAGAAGTCGGGAACAGCAGATCGTTGTCTGTAGTTCCATACAGTTTTGCACCGTCTGCTTCTCTCACTAGATTGAATACGTCAGTGCCGCCTGTACCGACACTCTTTGCGTTACGTAAGCTTTGCGCAGAATCCACTGCCACGTCGAAGACGTATACGCGATGATTTGCACCATCTTCTTCTACTGCGCGAATTCTAGCAGTACCAAGTATCGTGCCTGTAGCTCCAAATCCATTATACAGATTAACAGAAGACGCGTCAAGATTTGGAAGACCCCTGTTACTGTCAGAAATGAAGTAATTTCCATAGACGATAGGAATTACATCATTCTCAACCGTTTCGGTTTCTTGTGGTCTAGGAACGATAAGTTTAGTAGGTGAAGTCTTATCTACACGATAGCCGTTGATATACGCAAGCCCGGGAGACACAACAAGCTCTAAGCTTGAGTCGCCTGCCACTGCGTCTTGAATGTTTACAACAAAAGGATTGACAATGTAGTTACCAGACTCTTCATGAGTCCGCATAGCAATCAGTTCTTGAATTTTGTTGTAAGCGTCAGATTCTTTAAGCTCTTCGACAATCTTAGAGTTTTCGACCGTAGCCAAAAAGACAAAGGTATCGTCACTTGTAATTTGATCTTGTGTAACAAGTTGTAAGCGAATACGATAGCGATCAGCACCAGGCGATGCGGTATTGACAATACCATTCGCATTGTCGTATAATGCAGTTGTGTCGTTGACTGATATAACTTCCTGAACAACCTTAAATCCAACGGTCGCATTGGCAATCGTCGTATACGGCGAAAGAATAAGAGACTGCTCTGTGGTGTGCACAAAGTGACCTAGAATAAAGAAGTCACCTTCGCCAACAGTAAACTTAACACCTTGACCCGTAGCGTTAGGCACTTCCGTGGTAAGTTGATAACCACCGCCAGACTGATCGTATAGAACTTCACCATCGCCAAATCTTGTTGGCGTCGAACCAATCGTGTCTGCACCAGCGTTTGTATACTGTACGTACACTGTGTCAAGAACAAAATCAGAACCGTTGCGAGGTCTTACTTCTAGTACACGGGCTTCTACGTTGGTGATAGGGTTCTTGAATACAGTACCAACAGGAATATCTGCGAAAGCACCCCCTGCATTCGTAGCAGATATTTTAACCCATTCGTAGCCTGCATTAACAGCCATACCACCCGACGATACAGTTGCGCCTTCCTTGAAAATATTCTTTCCAAGGCGTGCCAGCTCCTGATAGATCATCGTCTGTAGCTGAGTTAACTCTCTGGCCTGAAGCGCTCTCCCGTTATTGAAGAGTATCTGATAATAGTTATCAGCCTCACTATAATCGTCGTTATAGAGACCCGATAATGTACTAGAAGTAAATTGTGTCGCCATGTTTTATCCTAACTGAATAACTATTCGAATGTCTTCGGTTTGAGCGGCTTCTCTTGTGACCGCATTATCAAGTGTATTTATGTATAAAATCTCACCCGAATATGCGTCAACTGCCGGATTTACTTTAGCCAAAATTTGCGCAGTTCCACCTTGCTCATTGATAATGTTGTCACCAAGCGCAAACTCTTCAAACCCCGTCTCTTCATCTTGGAAATAATATAGCGTGTTCGTATCAACGTAATAAATTTTTGCTGTGGCTGTCTGTAGGGTATTAGTGAACGTGTCGTTCTCTACCCAAGCACCACTGACTGTGCCGATTGTGAAAATCTTAGCGGCTTGCCCAGTGTTACCTGTAAATGCTGAGTCGCCACCGAAAATTGTCAAGTCTTTGATTACGCCGACTTGATAAAACTCTGTGCTGTTCGCAACGATTGTGTTCTCTTCGTTCCCAATAAAGTCTGTCTGAAGCATCAGTTCTCGACATTTTAATGTATCGACTGGGTCGTAATGAATGCCTCTCTTTGGAGAAATAACTGCTCTTAGCTTAGCGCCTGTACCGCCACCTGGATCAGTCACGATTACTTTTGCATAATCATAACCTTCGCCGTGCAGATAACCACCAAAGCCATTTGAGTCGCAACGAACATTGACGATCTTGTTGTCAAAAACATCAGCGACAAATCTAGCACCTGAACCATTACCGCTAATTGTGATTGTAGGGCTTGTGTAATTCAAGCCAGCGCTGTCAATCGCAATGTTAAGAATTTGCCCAGCAGTAGCGCTATCTTGAAGAGACAATTGGTCGCGCTCTTCTGGAATCGTAGTGTTTCTGTTTGCAATTCTTTTTACTGGAGTATATGTCTTTGTACGAAACGTGCCAT
>Ga0196905_1000147_pt1 | contig 27355 bp, 39 predicted proteins | sample CB_VirMetaG_3_FD_169098 | JGI IMG/M metagenome (GOLD analysis project Ga0196905, IMG submission 169098) | Freshwater to marine saline gradient viral communities from Chesapeake Bay - CB_1508_1S Viral MetaG (v3) (version 3) | ecosystem: Environmental > Aquatic > Marine > Coastal | place: USA... | reverse complement strand
GGATCCTATTTTGATCTCATTAGTGAGAAGAGCTATGCCAAATCTCGTTGCATACGACATTTGCGGTGTTCAACCAATGACAGGTCCTACAGGTCTTATCTTTGCTATGAAAGCAAGATATAACGACTATCCAACAGTTGGCCGTGAGAGTAAATCAGAAGCATTGTTTAACGAAGCTCGTTCAACATATTCTTCATCTGCTCAATCAACAGCTGCTGGTTTAGGTTTAGACCCTGTAAGTGATCCTTTTGATGCAACTGGTCCTGCCACCTACGCTGGTGATACAGGTTCAGGTATGTCAACAGCATCTGCCGAATCACTCGGTGATGCAGCTGGCAACCACTTTGCAGAAATGTCTTTCACAATCGAGAAAGCAACTGTCACAGCAAAATCCAGAGCACTTAAAGCTGAGTATACACTCGAATTAGCACAAGACCTCAAAGCAATCCACGGTCTTGATGCAGAATCAGAATTAGCAAATATTCTTTCATCAGAAATTCTTGCTGAAATCAACAGAGAAGTCGTTAGAGAAGTAAACCTTCAAGCAAAAACTGGCGCTTCTGCAACATCAACACCAGGCACATTCAACTTAGATGTTGATGCAAATGGTAGATGGTCTGTTGAGAAATTCAAAGGATTGTTGTTCCAAATCGAAAGAGAATCAAATGTTATCGCTAAAGAAACAAGAAGAGGTAAAGGTAACTTTATCCTTTGTTCTTCAGATGTAGCATCTGCTCTTTCAATGGCAGGCGTACTTGACTACGCTCCTGCTCTTTCAACTAACTTGAATGTTGATGACACAGGCAATACATTTGCTGGTGTTCTTAACGGTAGAGTTAAAGTATACATCGACCCATATGCTGGTGTTGATTACTTAACAGTTGGATACAGAGGAAGCAACCCTTATGATGCAGGTCTTTTCTACTGCCCATATGTTCCATTACAAATGGTCAGAGCTGTTGGTGAAAACACTTTCCAACCAAAAATCGGTTTCAAAACAAGATATGGAATGGTTCCAAACCCATTCGTAACATCTTCACCTTTGAGCGCCGTTGCAGGTGGTCGTGGAAACAACCAATACTTCAGAAAGTTAGCTGTTTCAAACATTCTGTAAGAATCTTACGATTCGAACTAAAGGGGATCTTTTTAGATCCCCTTTTTTTATGCACTAAATAATATAAATATCCTTAGGAGGGATTGTTATGTCAGAATATGCAAAAAATGTGAAAGTGTTAGAAGGACCATGGGAGAGAAGTGCTTTTCCTGATGGTGAAGAAACTACAAATGTAGTAAGTAGAACAGTGATCACACGATATGTTAAAGATGGTTATCTTTGTGAAGATGTTGTAACTAGAGAATACAAAAATGGTGATGATTACTTTGATTCAACTACAAGCAAGAGGTTAATAAAACTTGGCAACTAATATCAATAAATCCATTTTAAATAAGAACAATTTTAAACTTCTTATTGACAAAGTTCCTACAGTAGAATACTATGTACAAACTGTTTCAATACCAGGTATGCAATTTACTGAAACAGTTCAATCTGCAGGTATTGGTTTAGATGCTTATTTTCCAGGCGATAAAATTTCATTTGAAACATTATCTGTAAAGTTTTTAATAGATGAAGATTTGGAAAACTATAAAGAGATTTATGATTGGATAAATTCTATAGTTCCTATTTCTAATCCTGCTGATTATAAAAATTATACTGATACTGTTACTACTGATAGTGGTAAGTTCAGTTCTATAGAAAATGCACTCAATCAATATTCAGATATTACACTTGTATTAAACACAAACAAAAATATACCTAACAGATACTTTAGATTCTACGATTGTTTCCCACTTTCATTAGGTGGTTTAGAGTTACAATCTGGTGGAGAGAATGAACCAGTATCTTGTGAAGTGACTTTTAGATTCTCATATTACGACATAAATACCTCTAGTTAAAAACACATTTTCGTGTTATAATTATAGTATGAACTTGGATCAAATCAAAGAAATGTGGAAAGAAGATTGTGAGATAGATGATATCGAACTTGATAAATCTTCTTTAGAAATACCCAAACTACATGCAAAGTACTCAGAACTATTAACTGATAAAACTGTAGCATTAAAAAATCTACAGTTTAAATACAACATATTATTAAGAGATAAGTGGTTGTGGTATAATGCTAAGTTAGATGAAGATACCATTAAGAAATATGGTTGGAAAGATGATCCCTTTGATGGTGTTAAAGTGATGAAGAATGATATGAACTATTTCTTTAATTCAGATGAAGATTTACAAAAGATTTCTGCACAAGTTGAATATCATAAAATCACCATAGACTTTCTCAAAGAATGTATGCAGAACATTACTTGGAGACATCAAACAATTAAGAACACAATAGATTGGCGTAAATTTATGTCAGGTGCATAATGATATTAAACAAGTATATTTGGGCATTACCGAACGCCTTTAGTGAAATTGAAGTGCAAGAGATCGAAAGACTTGCCTTACAAAATGAAATACAAGATGCATTAGTTGGTGACAATCAACTTTCAGAACACGGAGAAAAACAAGAAGGAAAGTCAGTTAGTGAAATTCGTACTTCTTCTCTTAGATGGATAGAAAATCTATCGCAACCTTTAGAAGATAAAGTAGCTGATCTTGTCAATCAATGTTATTCTGATACAGGTTGGTATTGGAATATACTACATCATCAAACATGGCAATATACAGTTTATAACGAACAACCCAATCGAAAGAAAGGTGACTTCTATACATGGCATACAGATGCTGGTCCAAACACATATGCTGATGGTACAATTAGGAAATTGAGTTGTACTATTCAATTATCTAACCCTAATGAGTATGAGGGTGGACACTTTCAGTGGTTAGATGCGACTGCGGAATTTGATAGAATGCAAGATTCTCCTATCATTAATATGACAAATTCAATACAAACTATACCTTTTAGTATGAAACAAAAAGGTACTATCATATTTTTTCCGTCCTTTTTACATCATCAAGTAACACCAGTATTGAGGGGTCAAAGAAAATCATTAGTAGGATGGTTTGTAGGTCCTCCTTATGCCTAATTCTATTAAAATCACACCTGTAGATGAAGTCTTTTTGACAGTAGAGTGTGATGATGGTCTCGCAAGAGACTTATATGAATTCTTCTCTTTCACTGTACCCAATGCAAAATTCATGCCGTCTTATAGAAATAAGTTTTGGGATGGTAAAGTTAGACTTTTTTCATTGAAAACTAAAAAGATTTACATAGGTTTATTGCCTTATGTAGATGAATTCTGCAAAGAGAGGGGCTTTAAACTTGAGGGTATCAATACAGTTTTAGGTGACAAAACCAAACTTTCAGATGAAGATATAGACTACTTTGTCAAGTCACTTGACTTGCCATTTGAACCAAGAGATTATCAACTGGAAGCATTCAAATCCGTAGCACAATATGGAAGACAACTACTTTTATCGCCAACTGCAAGTGGTAAATCTCTGATTATATATCTTATTCTTAGATGGTTTGAGGGTGAAATGAGATTTACAAATAGTTGCAAGTCTATTGTTATTGTACCCACAACTTCACTTGTAGAACAAATGGCGAAAGATTTTTCAGATTATGGTTATAAAGATAAGGTCTGTAAGATATATCACGGTCAAGAAGTCTTTGATGCACCTATTACAATCACTACATGGCAATCATTCAGTAAAGCACCAAAAGAAGTACTTCAATCATTTGATGTTGTGATTGGTGACGAAGCACACTTATTCAAAGCACAAACACTGAAAGGCATCTTAGAGAAGATGAAACATACTTCTGTAAGAGTGGGTACGACAGGTACACTAGATGGTACAGAAGTACATAGACTACAACTTGAAGGTTTATTTGGGCCTGTTAAAAGAGTTACAACCTCTGCACAACTTATAGAAGAAGGCACAATAGCTGCGATTGATATACAATGTATCATACTTCGTCATACTAAACAGTCTAAGATGAGTTACCAAGAAGAAATGGACTATCTTGTTTCTAATGAGAAACGAAATCAGTTTATAGTCAATCTTGTATCGTCTCTAAAAGGCAATACCCTAGTGTTATTTCAGTATGTAGAGAAACATGGTGAAGTTCTGTACCCTATGTTAAATGGTAGAGTAAAAGATTTACATTATGTTTACGGTGGTACTGATACAGATGATAGAGAAAAGGTCAGAGAGATCGTAGAGAAGTCTAAAGAAAGTGTCATATTAGCGTCATACGGTACATTCTCTACAGGTGTTAATATCAAACGAATCAATAACATTGTCTTTGCATCACCATCAAAGTCTCGTATAAGAAATCTACAGTCTATTGGGAGAGGTCTTAGGAAGTCAGAAGACAAAGATAATATGAGACTGTTTGATATAGCTGATGATCTACAAACAGATAACTATACTTTAAGTCACTTAAAAGAAAGAATAAATACTTATAACGGAGAGAATTTTCCCTATGAGATTATTCAGTTTGATTTAAAGTAATGGCAACACCAAGAGATTTACTACCAACAAAATACGAAGTTCTAAGATTACGAAACGGAATTGAAATCTGTGGTATGACTAGAGACACAGGTGCAAAAATTGTAATTACTTTACCTATGATCTGTAGACTTTCTGCACCATCTAGAAAAGAAACTCTAGCAACTTTCTATCCATATGCACCTTTAACTTCTGATTATAATATAGAGTTTCCTTATGATTACATTGTTCATAGAAACAATATGAACACACAATACATTCCTTTTTATGATGAAGCATCTTCTCAATGGATGTCAATGATTGAAAATAATAGTATACCATTAATTGATCCAAAAGAATTCACAAAAGCAAAAGATTATATGGATGATGTTTTACAAACAGTCATTGACGATATGAGAAAAAATCGTTTAGAAGATGAAGATCATCTTTACTATGAAGATCATTATGAAGAGTTTGAAAGATTAAAAACTCCTAAAGATAAGAAAAAGATTCATTAGGATTATTTTCTTTATAAATAATCGCCGTATAACAAGGTGTTATATCAAATTATTAATGGAGTTTATAATACTAAAATGACTGAATTGGTCGCAAAATTATCAAAGTTAAATAGAAAAAGAAAACAAGTCTCTCAAGCAGATGTGATTGAGGGATTAGAAGTAATGTTATTACTTTCAATATTCGTAACATGCACATACGCTGTTGCACCCATAATATAATGAGAAAGTTAGAAACATGGGAAAAGGAAAATCTCCTTATGGCAGCTACTCTACTTGTATTGATGAACACATTCTTAGTAGGGTTCTTTCATTTTGCTAACATAGCATGAGTGATCTAAATACTAATAAAGTATTGCAAGCAATCAATTTGTCTCCTCCTCTAAACGAAAACTTTTTTGATAAGTTAGAGAAGATGCATCCGATGAGACAGATTGTATATGCTACTATACTGCAGATTGTTGTATTTGGGTCTATGATGTTGATATTTTATCTACTACATCTATTATTAGGATAGCTTCTTAACCGCAACATAGTTATGTTAACATATGGATCTTAATCCGTAAACCTATTTTTTACAAAAAAGTTAAATCAATAAATACCTAAAAACCCCTTGTAGAAATAAGGGTTTTGGTGTATTATCCATACATGACTACAAAAAAACAAAATGAACATTATGTAAACAACAAAGAGTTTACAGAAGCAGTCGCTGAGTATTCTGAAGCAGTCCGTCTTGCAGAGACTAAAGGTAAAGATTTACCAAGAATGTCTGAGTACATAGGAGAGTGTATCTATAAGATCGCAACAAGACTATCTACTCGCCCTAATTTTATCAATTACACTTACCGAGACGAAATGATTTGTGATGCAATTGAAAACTGCATTCAATATATCGGTAACTTCAATAGAGAAAAGTCAGATAATGCATTCGCATATATTACTCAGATTTGTTATTACGCCTTTCTAAGACGAATTCAAAAAGAAAAGAAACAAGTTTATATTAAACAGAAATCTATAGAAGAGTCAGGCATTACAATGGATGCCTTCGATACCTTTGATGGAACTCATGATCCAAATCTTATCAATACCAATATTGAATGGATGCAAGATAACATGACTCGTGTTGAGTATGAACCTAGAAAGTCAAAAAGACAAAAAAAACAATCAAAACATAATTTAGAAAACTTTACAGACGAAGAATGTTAATAGCCATATTGAACGACACACATTGTGGAGTTCGTGGAGATATGATAGAAATGGCCAGATATCAAGGCCGATTCTATAACGAAATTTTCTTTCCATATCTAGACGAACACAACATCAAACACATTATTCATCTAGGTGATTACTTTGATCGTAGAAAGTTTATCAACTTTGCTTCTATGAAAGCGAACATCAAACACTTCATAGAACCTATGACAGAAAGAGGCATTACTATGGACCTCATCATAGGAAATCACGACACTTATTATAAGAACACTAATGATGTGAATGCACCTGAGTTGTTATTGTACAATCAACCTAATGTAAATGTTATCGCAGAATGTAAAGTCAAAGAGTATGATGGATTTAATATCGCACTTGTACCTTGGATTAATAATGAGAACTATGCAGACTCAGTTGAGTTTTTACAATCTGCAAATGCATCATGGTGTATGGGACACTTTGAGTTTGAAGGTGCGGTTATGCAACCTGGTATGACCTGTCAACATGGTTTAGATCACTCATATGTGAAGAGATTCGATAAAGTACTCAGTGGACATTTTCATCATAAGTCAGAGTTTGCAAATGTTAGATATCTAGGATCACAAATGCAGTTCACTTGGTCAGACTTTGGTGATAACAAATACTTTCATATATTCAATACAGAGACACAAGAGATTACACCTGTAATTAATCCACTTACAATGTTTGAAAAGGTGTTCTATGATGATACAAACGAAACTTTTGAAACTATTAGTAATAAAGATTATTCAAATGTAACAGGAAAGTTTACTAAGATTATTGTAGTTAATAAAGATAATCCATACTGGTTTGATACATTCTTAGATAAAGTGCATGGTAATACTCCACTTCATGTATCAGTGGTAGATGATAATAAACACATGGACTGGTTGAATGACGAAGACATGGGTGAAGTTGAAGACACGCTCACCATTTTAACCAAGTATATTGATGGTTTAGATATACAAGGAAAGAAAAAACCACTTTCAGAATTAATGACCTCATTATACCATGAAGCACTTGATGAACATAATTACTTATGATAGTATTTAAAAAAGTTAGATATAAAAACTTATTGTCTTCTGGCAATAAGTTTACAGAAATACAATTAGACAAACATCAAACAACCTTAATTCTAGGTGAAAATGGTGCAGGTAAGTCTACATTACTTGATGCAATGTGTTTCGCACTTTATGGCAAAGGTTTTCGTAATCTTAAAAAAGAACTACTTATTAATTCAATTAATCAAAAAGAACTTCTAGTAGAACTAGAGTTTTCTATTGGCAAAAAAACTTATAAAGTTATTCGTGGTGCAAAACCAAATAGATTTGAGTTGTACTTGAATAATACTTTAATCAACCAAGATGCAACTATGAGAGACTATCAGGAACATTTAGAGAAGAACATTCTCAAAATGAGTTATAGATCGTTTACTCAGATTGCTATTTTGGGTTCTGCAAACTTCACACCTTTCATGCAACTTCGTGCTGTAGAAAGAAGAAGACTTGTAGAAGACCTACTAGATATCTCAATCTTTAGTACAATGGGAGACATTCTAAAGAAAAGGATTTCTAGTCACAACATTGAAGTGAAAGAAACTAATCATGAAATCGATATTCTGGAAGAAAGAATCAGCGGTCTTAATGAACAACTTAATGCACTCCGTGAGAATCGTGAACAGAAACTTAAAAAGTTTGAAGGGACTGTTGATGAAACAAATAAAAACATTGACTCACTCATGGAGAGAATAAATGAAAAGACGAAAGATGTGGTGGAGAAAAAATCCACTATCAAGGATATCGATCCTCAAAAAGATCGACTTAAACAAGCAGTGGAGTTGGAGAGAAAGCTCTCGGAAAATTATTCTAAAGCACGGAAGCAAATAGAATTCTACGAATCAAATGATGAATGTCCAACATGTAAACAAGGTTTAGATGAAGAACATAAGAAATCTCATATCAAAGAGATTAACGATAAAGCAATTGAGTTTCAACATGCCATGGAACAAATATCAGAAACGATAAATGAGGCAAAAAATAGACTAGAAGAAATTCAACAAGTACAGGATGAAATTGATACAATACAAAAGAAGATTGGTATACTTCAAACTGAGATTATATCCAATCAAAAGTTCATTCAAAAGATTCAGAAAGAAATAGAAGACTTGAAGAATGAACAAAGTGGCAATTCTAATGTACAAGAGAGAATAGATGATAGTGAAGATAAGTTGGATATCTTACATAAAAAGAAAAAAAACTTAGTTGAACAAGGACATTATTTCGAAATAGGTCAGATGTTACTAAGAGATCAAGGCGTCAAACAGAAGATCATCAAACAGTATGTTCCTATTATGAACAAGTTGATCAATAAGTACCTTGCATCTTTAGAGTTCTATGTTGGGTTTGAATTAAATGAGGCATTCGAAGAGACTATCAAGTCCAGATTCAGAGACGAATTCAAGTATGATAACTTCTCACAAGGTGAAAAGATGAGAATCGACCTTGCACTTCTATTCACATGGAGAGCAGTTGCAAGAATGAAGAACTCAGTAAACACCAATCTATTGATATTAGACGAAGTATTTGATTCATCACTTGACACACAAGGAACAGACGACTTCTTAAAATTATTAAACACCTTGACAGAAAAGACAAATGCATTTATTATAAGTCATAAAGGAGATGCTCTGTATGACAAATTCAATGATACCATTAGATTTGAGAAGTATAAAAATTTCTCTAGGGTTGCAGAGACATAAATAGTAGTATGAAAAGTTTTTCAGAGTTCAATAATATACCAACCAAGTTAGACTTACCGAAAGTTCAACTTCGTGAGTTAACAGTTTCTCCATACTACACACAAAGAGGTCAAGCGAACCCATACTACGACCTAGACATTAAATTAGATGTAGTACAACAAACAGTAGGCAAAGGTGAGATTAAATTTAGAAATGTTGAGAACCCTAGTGGTCAAGAACTATTATCAATCGGTAATGGAAAGTATTTCTTTCAAATAGAACTAGACGGAAAAGAAACACCTTACTATGTCAGAACAACCAAGTCTGCAGTTAAAAGTCATTTTGGTATGAAACAAAGAAAAAATTCTACTGCTTCTTCAAATGTCAATGAATTATTAACTGTATATTTTCTTTTGCACACAAATGAATTAAAAATGGATGCTAAAGAATGGGAGTTAACAGTTACCAAAAAGAGTGGCGCTACAGGTGTTTTACTTGGTGATGGTGGCAAACTTACTTACGATCAATTGATATCTTTATTAGATGAAGATGAAACTGCTGAAAGAGACATAAAAATTGGTATGTCAAATGCAGTTGCTGTGTTAAATGATCTTGCAGGTAGTTCTATAAAGAATGTCTACTGGACACCTAGAGCAAAACCAGGTGGTATAAGTAAGAATAATCCTTCAGATGTAATAGTAGAAACTGATGCAGGTTTCATAGGATATTCAAACAAGATATCTGCTGGAAAAGATATGACTCCTAAAATGAATGCATCTATTGTTGCTCAGTTTGAAAAACTAGGAGATAGTAGACAAATCAAAACAATTCAGAATTTTATAGACAACTCCTTGGACTTTGCTATATCTAACATTAAAGATAAGACAGTTAAAAAAGAAGTTGTTGTAAAATTTCAATCAGCTTTACATAGAGACAAATACACTGAAAGCGGTTCTAAGAAAAACTTTCATGCATTAGGAGTATTATTTACTACAAACAATCTTAATTTTTATGCAGACGATTTTTACTATCCTTTCAGAAACAATCTTATTTCTCTAGTATCTAAACATTTTAGTAATTCTACAAACTTATTGTACATGTTGAACACAATGGGATACTACACATATCCAGATGCGAACTCTACTCCATGTCCATACAAATTATTAATAGGTTCAGAAAGTAAATCAACAATCAAAGATGTTGGTTCAAACGAAGAACTGAGAGCATTATTTTTAAACAAAGACGCCAGAAAATTGACAGGTATTAAAGTTGACTATACACAAGGTCAACAATCGTTTAGAGTTTCTTTTACATTCAATAGAAAAAGTTATACATTGCCCATAACACTAAGAACAAGAAGTGCTGGTGGTTGGGCAGGAAAAGCACTATACATGTCATCATCAGGAATAATATAATGTATCAATTAGTAGAAGAAGCAAGTAAAGTATTACGAACACCACCAGAGTTATTTGACTTTGAGAAAGACGGAGATAAGGCACAAGAGATTGCCGATAAGATGTCTGAAGCAATGATCAAGTTTGGTGGTATAGGATTGTCTGCAAATCAGGTAGGTTTGAATTATAGAATGTTTGTGATGAAAACAGAAGATAAGGGCATCGTACCTTTCTTCAATCCAGAACTCACAAGAGTATCACAAGATACTGATATGATGAAAGAGGGTTGTTTATCATTTCCAGATATCTATTTAATGATTACTAGATCAAAAGTGATTGAACTTAAGTATCAAGATGTAAAGGGCGAAGAACATACACTTATGTTGAATGGACTTGCAGCTAGATGTGTACAACATGAAATAGATCACTTAAACGGAATACTGTTTTTACAAAGAGCCTCTAGATTGAAACTTGAGAGAGCATTGAAAGCAAGACCAAAAGAACAAAAGAAAAGAATTGAATTTGAAAAAAGAATGGCAATTGCCAAATATCTTAAAAAGATAGAAGATGAAAAGGCACAAAAGAATGAATCAAAAAGTGAAGTTCCAGATCCTGTCAGTGAAACAATCACTGAGTCTACAGGAAGCTAAATCTGTAATAGATTACCATATTGCAAATAAACATCTTAGATCGATAGGTGACGGTTCGGATTATCGTGCAATCAACAAAATTCATATAAAGAAACTTCACATTAGAGACATACTTAACCGATTGGAACAGATTGCAATCGGCGAAATTAAAAAACATACAGACGATACAGTATTCACCGAAATGTGTAATATAACTGAATGGTCTATCGGTGGTGTTCAAGAACCACATACAGATTTATATTCATCACATGAACTAAGAAATGAGGTCGAAAATGACGGTTCTCGTGCATGGACAGCAATCATATATCTAAATACTAATTATCGTGGTGGTAGAACATACTTTCCAAAATCTCAATACAATCCAGTAGAATACATACATAATCCACAACCACAGGAGATGATTCTCTTTGAAGGCATACATCATTTACACGGTGTAGAAAAAGTTCGTGGCAACAGTCGTCATACTATTGCAATCTGGTTCACCAAAAATCCTAAAAAGATAATGACTGATTTGATCACAGAGGATTTAAGTTTAGATCAAATTTCATTGAGATATCCTAAATGATAGATTTTTATGATGGCAATATCAACTCATTACTCGAATGGATAAAAACAGGCAAATACGAAACAGAAAATGCACCTGAACCATATTGGTCTTGGGTCTATGAAAGGTTGCCTGTAAAGTCAAACATTACACATGGTGTAGGGAAAATGAATGAACAATCTCCATATTTTGGTGATTGGTCTATACCATATCCACATGTACATACACGAAGTATGAAGTGGGATTCAAGAGTCTTCACCATTCTCACATATCTTGTTGCACCAGAAAAGGGTGGTGAGTTTGCATTAGGCGGTTTAAGTCCTAATGATCCATATCAAGATATCACAATCAAACCTGGACTTACCATAGGTTCTTATGCAAATGTATGGCATGGGGTAAGACCAGTTCTTAAAGGCGAAAGAATCGTACTATTTACGATAGGTCATCCCTAAACCATTGATCCTATAAGGTTTTTTAGGGGTTGACAATAGACCTCTTTTTTTGTTATCCTATTCACATGATGAGAAATAAAAAAGGAGATATAAATGTCACATCCAAATAATCAAGCACTTGCAGACAGAGCTGTAGATGATGCAGTAGAACTGGTTGCAAGTTTCAGTGATAATAAAGTAAAACAAGTTCTTCACCTTAACTATGGAGTTAGGGATGGTGATAGAGACGACCTAATAGAATTCATTGCAAATGATTTCTTCTACGACTACATGAATGCCCCTACACCAGTTGGTTGATAGGGGTTGACAATAGACCACATTTTTTGATACCATTATATTATGAATGAGAATCTAAGAACACAAAAAGACAATCTTGCCAAATTAATGGCAACTGAAAATTTAACAATCGTGCATAGGAAAGTTCCTACTGCATACTTTGATATTAAGAATAGGGTACTTTGTTGTCCAATCCTCAAAGATGACCTTTCTCCTTATCTCTATGACTTATTCATGGGTCATGAGGTTGGACACGCCCTACACACTCCATTAGAAGGACTTCACTCCACTATTAAAGAAAACAGAACACTTAAAGGTTATCTTAATGTTATAGAAGATGTTAGAATTGAAAGAAAGATTAGAGACAAATTTTCAGGTCTTAGAAAGTCTTTCTTTAAGGCATACAATGAACTTATGGATATTGACTTCTTTGGAATTAAAAACAGAAACATACAAGAACTGTCTCTTATCGATAAGATTAACCTGATCACAAAAGTTGGTTCTAGAGTTAACATCAAATTAACAGACGAAGAACAAGTCTTCTTAGATAAGGCACTTGCTGTTGATACATGGGAAGATGTAGTATCAGTTGCACAAGAAATTTATGAGTGGTCAAAAGAGAATGAGACCAGAGACGAAAATGATGAATCAATCAAAACTTTGATGGACAATTTAGAGATCGAAGAAGATGATGAAGTTGATCTAGGTGAAGAAGATTATCCTTTTGAACCATACACTGGTGAAGAAGATGAAGATTACGAAGATGATGAAGATGTAGAAGACTACTTTAACGATCCTGATGATACTCTTCCAGATTTAGATGAAGAATTAAAAGAAACTGGTTCAATTCAAAACGATAGAAGTGGCGGTAAATATGACGATAAAGATGGCGCTAGAGAGTCATTAACAGAACATAATGCTCATAACAATGAAGATATGTTCCAATCAGAAGACAATCACATTAGAGTTCAAAAAGATTTAAAAGAATTTTTCAACTCAGACTTCATGAAAAATAATGAATTTGTTGTCTCATATAAAACTCTTTTAAAAGACCTTGATGAGTGGTTTGCGGAAAAAGAAAACAGAACTTACAATTCCTCTTACGACATGAAAGACATTCAGAGATTAGCGCTTGTTACTGCCAAAAAATTAGAAAACAGAAACAAAAAGTTAGTCATGCATATGGCAAAAGAATTTGAAATGAGACAGACTGCCTTGAGAAGTGTCAAGGCACTTACTGGTAAAACTGGTCAACTTGATATGAATAGACTTGCCAAGTATCAGATTGTTGATGATGTATTTAAAAGGGTTACTTATCTTCCAGATGGTAAGAATCATGGTGTCAATGTTTTAGTTGATTGGTCTGGTTCAATATCAAGGGAAGTTTGTGATCTCTTAGAACAAGCTATCATTCTTACAATGTTCTGTAGAAAAACAAATATACCACACAGAGTTTATCTTTTCTCAGATCAGTATTTAAAAGGTTTTGATGATTATTCGGGAAGAGGTTTAGAGTGTTTAGTAGAATTGTTCTCAGATAAACAATCAAACAAAGACTTCTACAGTGTGTTAAAACTTGTTTCTCATATCTGGAACAATTTTAGATTCGACAATGCTTCTTGGAGAGGCATTGATAAATTCTTAGATCAATGGAAAACTTGGTACAACGAAGACTTCAAAGGTTATACAGACGATAGATGGTTACAAATTCCATTTAATTATACTTTGCCTAATAGTTTAAGTCTTGGTGGTACACCTCTTAACGGCGCTTTGATCTACATGAGAAAACTTCTTCCAGAGTTCAACAAAAACTACAGCATTGAGAAGTCAATTTTGACAGTGATTACTGATGGTGAAAGTCATGAATCTCCAATACTGAAAAATACAGACGAAGAAACTAAACAAATTAACGAACAAATAGATCCAAATGATCAGTATTCTTATAGAACTAGACAGAAAAGCGAACTTATTGATCCATATAACAGAAGAGTTTATCTAGTATCTAGTAATGGGTATTACAATTTTGCAAGAACACAAAACCTATTAGAGTGGGTTTCTGACTCATGTAATACAATCAATACAGGTTATTTCATAATTAGTAAAAAAAATGAAGCAATAGACATACTAGAAAAATCAGGTGTGCCTGGTGGTTATAGAACTCATGAGAACGATTGGACAGATATTAGAAAGTTTGGTAAAGTTTACTCAGTCAAGGGTTACAACAAACTGTTTATCACTACTTCAAATAATTTATCAGTGCAAGGTGATGACGAACTGGACAACGATCTAATTGATGCCACAAAGGCAAAAATAAGAGGCGCTTTTCTGAAAAATCAGAGAGGCAAAGTAACTTCAAGATTTTTAACTAATGAGTTTATTAAGGAGATAGCATAATGGAAACATTAAAAGTAGATATGGATTATCATTGGGGAGGACCAAATGAGTACAGTAAATTTGCAGATGCAATTGCTGAAATAGGTCCAAGTCCGTGTATGAAGTTCGATTGTGAAAGAAAAAAAGCATGTGCGGAAGAAGGAGTTGAATGCAAGGCATTCAGATTTTGGGTCAATAATGGTTCATTGTCAACGATAAGAAAGGTCAATGGCAAGAAAACCGAAGTATCCATTGAAGAGGATTGCACAAGAATTTTAAGAATTTGTGAATAAAAAGGTTGACAGTAGGTACACTTTTTTGATAGGATGGACACATGATGAGAAATAAGAAAAACAAAGGAGGCTGCTTATGACTTTATCCGTAGGTGATACTGTGACCATTAATGGTCAGAATATCAAACTTCAAGCCAACAAGATTGAGTTCTTACAAGAACTATCTAAGGCATATCCAGACCAAACGGTCTTTTCAAAGGAAGAACTAGATAATTTTGGTTCTACTCCTTATTGGGTTTACTCTAAAAAATATCCTTTTAGGGCAGACAAAGATGCAACCATTTTTGATTTAACGCCACTCATGTCTAGTGGTTATAAATCAGTGCCAGTTCCAAAGGCAAAGATGTCTGTTGTAATTCCTGCAAAAAAACCCTCAAATATGCCAGTCGCTGCTCAGACTGAAACACTTAATGTCTTAGAAGACAATGTTAAAATTGTTCCAGAAAAGATGTCTAACTATGTTCCATTTGGTCACTTCAAAGATGTAGAGAATATCATCAACTCTAAGATATTCTTTCCAGTTTTTGTAACTGGTCTTTCAGGCAATGGTAAGACACTTATGATCGAACAAGTATGTGCTAAGTTGAAGAGAGAACTCTATAGAGTTAATATCACTATTGAAACAGATGAAGACGATCTAATGGGTGGTCATACTCTGGTCAATGGCAATATTGAGTTTAGAGAAGGTCCTGTTATCAAGGCAATGAGAAAAGGCGCTGTACTTCTCTTAGACGAAGTTGATCTTGGTTCTAACAAACTTATGTGTCTACAGTCAGTTCTTGAAGGTAAAGGATATCTGATTAAGAAAACTGGTGAGTGGGTAACTCCTAAAGAAGGTTTCACTATTCTTGCTACTGCAAACACTAAAGGTCAAGGTTCAGAAGATGGTAAGTTCATTGGAACTCAGATCATGAACGAAGCGATGTTAGAAAGGTTTGCGATCACTATGCAACAAGAATATCCACCAGTCAACATTGAGAGAAAAATTCTCTCTAAAGAAATGGAGTTGACTGGCGATGTTGATTCAGATTTCGTTGAGAAACTTGTCGATTGGGCAGACATTATCAGAAAGACCTACTACGAGGGTGCGATTGATGATGTTATCACAACAAGAAGACTTGTTCACATTGTCAATGCATTCAGAATGTTTGGCGACAAACTTAAGTCTATTCAAATGTGTATCTCAAGGTTTGATGAAGAAACCAGAAATGCAGTTCTAGACCTCTATTCTAAAATAGATTCTGGAGTTGATCTGAATTCAGAAAACCCTGTTGACGAAAAATCTAATTCAGATTATAATGATCAAGATGAGTATATTTAAGAAAAAAATTGATTACAAATATAATGAGGACAATCTCTTAAAAGAATTGGCCTCTTATATTGACCGAACTTATGATCAACATTACTCACTAAACAAATACCAGTCCACTGAATTTATTATTGACAGTGGACATGGCGAGGGTTTTTGTATCGGCAATATTATGAAATATGCACAACGATACGGAAAGAAAGGTGGAAAGAATAGAGCAGACTTACTAAAAGTTCTGCACTATGCTTTGTTTATGTTACATGTACACGATAAACAGGAGGCTGAAAAGTGATGAAAATTAGTAACGACACACGGAATATCCTAAAGAACTTTTCTACTATCAATAGTGGAATCAAAGTGAAAGAGGGTAACAAGTTAGAGACAATCTCTAATATGAAAAATATACTTGCAGTTGCAACTGTAAGTGAAGACTTCCCAAAAGAGTTTTCAATCTATAATCTAAATGAATTCTTAGGTGCAACATCTTTGATGCAAGATCCAGAATTTCAATTTGGTGATGTAAGTTTGACTATTGCAGATAGCAATTCTGCTATGTCTTACTTCTATGCAAGTGATGGAATGGTAACTTCACCTGAGAAGATGGTAACAATGCCAGACTCAGAAGTCAAAATTGATATCTCATCACAACTGCTATCTGATCTAAATAAAGCAGCTAGTGTTCTAGGTGTAAACGATTTAGTCTTAGAAAGTGATGGTACTAAAATGACACTCACCGTAAAAGATAAGAAGAATGCTACATCTAATACATTCTCTAGGATTGTAGGTGAAGGAAATGGTGTGAAGTTCACATTTAATTTCAAAATTGAAAATCTAAAAATCTTAGATGGTAACTATGAAGTGTTTGTTTCTTCAAAAGGAATCTCAAACTTCAAAAACAAAGATGTAGATTTAGAGTATTTTATTGCACTGGAACCAGATTCAAAATACAATGTGTAACATATATATTAAGTGTGTGAGTAAAGTTCCAGTCTCTGCTCTACTCTCGGGAGTGACTCAATCTCATCATCTTAGGGTGAGTCACACTCAGAACTCGGTGGGGAGTTCTGTCTTATGAAAAACGAATTTTTATTCGTAGAAAAGTATCGTCCTCAAACAATTGAGGACACGATACTTCCTAAATCAATCAAAGACACTTTCAAAGAATTTGTAAAACAAAATGAGATTCCTAATCTCATGTTGTGTGGTTCTGCAGGTGTCGGTAAAACAACAATCGCAAAGGCACTTTGTAATGAGTTAGGTGCAGACTTCATTGTGATCAATGGTTCAGATGAAGGCAGACTTATAGATACACTCAGAACAAAGATCAAAAACTTTGCATCAACTGTTTCTCTTAGTGGTGGTCCGAAAGTAGTTATACTTGACGAAGCAGATTACATATCTGCTGACTCAGTACAACCTGCTCTTCGAGGATTTATCGAAGAGTTTAGTTCTAACTGTAGATTTTTCTTTACTTGTAATTACAAGAACAGAATTATTGAACCTCTACATTCTCGAACAACCGTTATTGACTTTTCTCTAACACCTAAAGACAAACAATTACTTGCAGGACAGTTTCTTACAAGACTCATATACATCTGTAAAGAAGAGAACATTAAGTATGATCATAAAGTTCTTGCAGAACTTATACTCAAGTTCTTTCCAGATTTTCGTAGGTGTTTAAATGAAGTTCAAAGATATGGTGTAAGTGGTGTAATTGATAGTGGTTTATTATCAACTCTATCAGAAGAAAAACTAACACCACTTATCGATATGATAAAAGATAAAAATTGGTCAGGTATGAGAAAGTGGGTTGCACAAAACTCAGACAATGATTTCAATACATTGTTTAGAAAAATATTTGATGCACTTGAGAGTAGATTAGAACCTTCAAGTATACCTGCTTGTGTTTTACTGATTGCAGACTATCAACACAAGGCTGCATTCGCAATGGATTCTGAGATAAACTTTGTTGCTTGTTTGACAGAGATTATGTCTGAATGTAAATTTAAAGGAGACTGATATGGGACAATATGATGATAGAGTAAACAGACAACGACTTCTTTTAGAAGCAGAAAAGTGGGCAAAAGAAGTTGATGGTATACATGCACATTCAATCAGCAGTATGTGGTACGATACAAGACCACAAGATACCGAAGATGGTAAAGGTGTTATTGATGTACAGTATAACAGTGGTCTCATCAAAAGAACTTGTGATGATGGTGCAGTCGTTTACTTTGGGGAAGAACTCAAAGGTGATGATCTTGTTGCAGAATATACAAGAAGAAAAGTACCGTCTGAAGCAATGAAAATAATTAGATAATGACTAAACGAAATCCTTTTGATTTTGTAAAGTCAGTCTCTTATGACAAAAAAGATATCATGGTTGATGATATCGAAGAGAAATCATATCAACCATTTTTAACTAACAAAGCATTATCTTATCACCAAGATTCAATCTTTTTCACAAATGAAATGAATGTTAGGCATAGTCTGGATAATCGTCTTCAATACTCTTTTTATCTAAATACCCTTAGAAAAAGGCAAAGATTTTCTACATGGAATAAACCATATATTAGTAAAAAACTTGATGCCATACGAGAGTATTATCAGATAAGCACCAGAGAAGCTAAAGATTATGAAAATTTATTATCTGATAAACAGTATCGTGAATTGAAAAAGAGAATGAATACTGGTGGAAGTAATGAATGAAATAGAATCACAAGTTGCAGATTTAGTAGAAATCACCTTTGAAAAGGAAGATGATTTTTTAAAGATCAGAGAAACCCTATCCAGAATAGGCGTCGCTTCAAGAAAAGAACAAGAATTATATCAATCATGTCACATATTGCACAAGCGTGGAAGATACTACATTGTGCATTTCAAAGAACTCTTTAGGTTGGATGGTAAACCCACCAACATAGATGAAAACGATATTGCAAGAAGAAATACGATAGTATCTCTTTTAGAGCAATGGAGTTTAGTTAAAGTGGTAGATTCTTCTAAGATAGTGGAACCAAAAGCACCATTATCTCAGATTAAAATTATACCACATAAAGAGAAGAATCAATGGAATTTAATTACTAAATACTCCATTGGTACCAATAAATCATAATTATTTGATTTTAAAAAAGGAGGAAAATTATGTTTCAAGGCATAATCGACTTCGTTATGGGAATCTGGAATTTATTAATGATAGTTCCAGTTGTTATATCAATTTGTAGTGTTATTGTCGCTATGACTCCAACACCACATGATGATAAACTATGGGCGAAAGTCTATAAGTGGTTAGAAGTTCTAGCCCTTGCTATTGGTAAAGCAAAAGACAAGAACCCAATGTTAGATAAATAACTTAATATAAAGTTAGGAGTAAAATATGGACTTTGTAATATTTGTTGTTATTGTTGCTGTGATCGCCTTCTTTGTTTATAAAAAAGACAAAGGACCAAAGAGTACTGTTACTGTATCAGTTGATAGAGATAGTGACTCTGTAGTTTCAAAGGCTGAACTTAAGAAATTAACTAAAGTTCAGTTAATAGAAATGGCGGATAAAAAGAATCTGAATGTTAAAAAATCAGGTTCAAAAGCAGATGTGATTAACGAAATCCATTCTCAACTTAAGTAACTAACAACTAACTTGACCTAAAAAGGGGAACTCTGTTCCCCTTTTTTTATAAATAGAAGAGTATGGAATTTGTATTTGAATTAATAACTGAATTGGGATTTCCTGTTGCTATAGGTATAACAATGGGAGTTTTTATATTTGTTATTATTAAACAAATCCTACAAGGTATAGTTGATAGCATCGAGACACTTACCATGTTCTGTAAGTCACTAGAGAATCGTGCAAGAACCATGTCAAACGAAATGATAAAGATTGACATGTTGGTATCGTCTGCATTGGAACTAAGACCTGATATTGAGAGAGTTGCTCGTGCAGAGAACTTTATCGAAGATGGTAAACTAGATGTGAGAAGAGATTGATGGAAGAATTGAATATTATTGATCTAGTTTCACAATATGGATTTCCAATTGTTATGGCAGTTGGTCTAGGATACTTTATATACTATGTGTGGTGGTTCATTGGTGAACACATAGAGCCTCAAATTGAAAAGATGCACTTTGCATTGATAAGAGTTATAGATCAAACACGAATGTTAGACCAAGACCTTATCCGTTTACAACAGAAAGTTGATGTTGTATTAGAATACAGAGAGAACGAGAAGAAGAGGGCTACAAAAACCAATGAAGAAAATAATACTTCTTAGTCTACTAACACTACCAGTTTTAGCAGACGAGATAAAATTTGGATTTAAGAATCCATCGTTTAGTGGTGTCGGTACAGGCGCACATTATCTTACAATCGAAAACCAAGAACACTCTCGGAAGAAAGCAATCGAAGATGCTCTAGAGTCTGCAAGAAAGGCTGCTGAAAGAGAAGCCGAGAATACAACCCTTTCAAAATTTATACGAAACTTAGAGAGTAGAATCTACGCTCAGTTTGCAAAACAACTTGTAGAGTCAATGTTTGCAAATGATAATCCTGCTGGGTTCGGTTCGTTTGTTTTAGAAGGTAACACCATTACATGGGAAGTTATAACAGATGAAAGTGGTACAGAATTTATTCGTCTGATTGTTGTTGCAGAAGATGGCACAACAACAGAAGTTGTAATACCAGTTGGCACTGGTAACTTTGCACAAGATCCTGATACGCCAGGAGACGGATAATGCTTAGAGTTCTACTTGCACTCACACTTATGATTAGTGGTTGTGCATCAATTCCAAGATACTCAGATGATCCTCAGGAGTGTAATCCTGCAACATGGGGTCCAGAGTATGACCATGATCTATGGAATTATGCAAAGGCAGCAGGCAGAACTTTTGAAAGAGCAATACCATTCATATGTAAAGATGAAGCAGAAGTAGTAAGACTTCCATCTTATGTTCAACTTTTAGAACTGCCACCTGCAGAAGAACAACCTGTAGTTGCAGTTTATAATTTCTTAGATAAAACAGGTCAAAGAAAATCTGTAGATAACATTGCATCATTCTCAACAGCAGTTACACAAGGTGGTGTTGAAATGGTAATTGATGCATTAAAAACGGCAGGTCAAGGTAAATGGTTTAGAGTTGTAGAAAGAAATGGTATTGATGCTCTGATTAGAGAAAGACAGATCATTCGTTCTGCAAGACAAGAATATGCAGCTGCTACGAATACAGAGGCAGAGGGCATACAACCACTTCTATTCGCAGGTATTATAATAGAAGGTGGTATTATAGGTTATGACACCAACCTATTGACAGGAGGTCGAGGCGCAAGATATCTTGGCATAGGTGGTGCAAGACAGTATCGTAAAGATGCTGTTACAATCTCCATGAGAGCAATATCTGTTCTCACTGGAGAAGTTTTATTGAATGTACAAACTCGAAAGACTGTACTAAGTTATGGTTCTTCTGGAGATGTTTTCAGATTCATTGAAGAAGGAACAGAGTTAGTAGAGTATGAAAGTGGAGTTGGAAATAATGAGTCAGTGACTTACGCCACACGAACAGCGATTGAAGCTGCCGTGTTGGAATTAATATACCAAGGACACCATAGGGGTTTTTGGAAAATAGAGGGGTATAACGAAAATGAATAAACTAATTAGTTTAATTATATTATTGTCGACATCATTCGTTTTCGCACAGGCCACTGATGACAACGAAATTAAGATCACACAAACAGGTGATACTCTAAAACTATACATCGATCAAATCGGTTTTGGAAACAAAGTCGGTGGGGACGATGCAAGTGGTGGAACTTTAAGTTCAATGTCTATAACTGGTGCAACACTTGATTTCAACTTAGATTTCACTGGAGACCAAAACATTTTATTTGGGCCAGTTGTTGCAGACAGTTCATATTACATAATCGATATAACAGGAGACTCTAACGAGATAGACTGGAACATCGGATATGTCGGTAGCGCTGATAGTTCAAACATAAACTTTGATATCACAGGTGATTCAAACACCTTTGATTTAGATCAAGGTTATGTTTACAGTGCAGAAAGACTTGATGCCGATCTCATATTAATTGGAAGTTCTAATGTTTTTGACATTGATTGGGAAGCAGATGACCTTATATGGACATTTGATGTAACAGGCAGTTCTAATAATATCAATACACTACAGAATGACGGTGCAGGTAAAATTGATTTTACCTTAGACGGAGACAGTGCTGATGTAGATATCACTCAGATATCTGGTACTTGTTCACCATCTAATGCAGCTTGTTCATCACCTAATGGTGTTATTGTTTTAGATGTAACTAGTGATAATGCAATCATTCAACTTACACAAAAAGATTCGACTACCGATTCTTAATTTTTTATTACTCAGTGGGGTTGCTTTCGGCAACCCCATTGGTGATATCGTAGAGTCAACAGGTATTGGCTCAATCACTCGAAATTCAGAAGATGTGGGCAACAATGTTGGTTTAGAAATTCTACTGAAAGACGAAGCAAGAACTCAACAAGGTCGTATGAAGATTGTCTTCTTAGACAACGAAGTATTAGATATGACCGAAGGAACATACGCTTACATAGATGAGGCGTATTATGATCCAGACCCAAATTTATCCAAGATGTCAATACGAATGGTGCAAGGTACAGCACGATTCACATCAGGTGCAGGTTTACGAATCAACAAAGCAAATGTAGATGTATCAACACCTACAGCACAAATCACAATCAAAGGTACAGACTTCACAACCTCTATTGATGAGATTGGAAGATCACTCATCATTCTTTTACCAGACGAAGATGGTAATGCATCTGGCATTATAGAAGTATCAAACAATATGGGAACAATTACACTAGATGAAGCATATCAAGCAACAATGGTATCATCTTTAGATGCATCACCCACATCACCTGTGACGATTGCAAACATAACACCAGGTATGATTGACAATATGTTCATTGTAAATCCACCTTCAGAGATCAAGCGGGCAATGGATGATCAGAGAGCAAACGAACAGAATGGTGATCAAGGCATACTTGATGTTGACTTCTTAGCATTCAACGAACTCGAACAAGATGCACTAAAAGATTCAGAAGAAGATTTAGAGTTCTCAGAGTTAGACATAGATATGTTAGGTGTAGACTTTCTTACTGATCTCTTAGATGTTGTAGAAGAACTTACAAAGACTACAGTAACACTTGCAGATGCACAAGCAGACACAGGTGGTGGAACAGTTACACTCAAAGGTGCCGCTATAGGTTTCAACAGTGATTCACAATACAACATCTTTGTACAAGACGGAGACTTATACTTCTATCGTAATGTGAATGGTGTTATTGAAATTATAGTTGCAAATGGTAATTCTGGTTATATAAACACGACAGTAGAAGGCTACTCAGGTAGAATAGACTTCGGTACAGGTGACCCAACAATAGAGATTATAATCAATCAATCTAACTAAATACCAACAGGAGGTAATTTTATGGAATTACTATCAAAACTTGTTGATTGGCACAAGGGTAAAACACACCACTTTCAATCAGCACTTAGATTAGATGATTATCACATGATGTGGATATCTTTTATGAAAGGAGTTATTTTAGTATTATTACTTCAATGGATATTTTAGAAAAAACTAAAAAATCAAACGACAAGCCACTCTTATGGATAGGGTGGCTTGTTTTACTATCTTATTGTTCGTTTGCTTTTGCAGACGACAATGAAATCACCATTCTACAAGAGGGTGATAACTTTTCTTTATCTGTTGTTCAGACAGGTTATAGCAATATCATTAAACAATGGTCATCAACAGAAGGAATAGATGGTGCAGACAATACTATTTCTATTGCACAAAATAAAAACTATGGTAGTTCTACCGATAAAAACATCATAGAAATTCGCAGAGTATGGGGAACAGGTAACGACCTAAAACTTGCTCAAGGATATATCATCAATGCAGACGGAAGTTTTTCTGTTGATAATGATGAGTATGGTGATACCTTTGTTCATGTAAATGTCACTGGTGATTACAACGATATAGAAATGACTCAACGAACAAATAGTACTTCTTCAGGTCATTGGTATGGGTTACATCTCGAAGGTGATTACAATGATATAACTACCAATCAAAGAGAAGGTGGTGCTCATACATTAGATTTAGATATTTTCAATGATTATAATATTGTTGATGTTGTTCAAAAAAATAGTGGAAGTCATTATGCATGGATAAGACTTGACGGAACATACGGAACTGATATAACACTTGAGCAAAATTCTACAACTGGTCAAACATATTCAATTCAACAAAACTGTTACACAGTCGGTGGTTGTTCAGTCTCAGTAACACAAAACTAATGTACTCTTGGAAAACAGTATTAGTAACTATTGGTCTTCTAGTCGGTCTCAAAATATGGTCACCCTATATTGTTGAGAACATTCAATGGTCATGGTTTGACTTTCTTCATCAACAAAAAGAAAAGGTATTAGTAGATAATATTGTTCTTGTAGACATAGATGAAAAGTCATTACAGAAATACGGACAATACCCATGGCCGAGAAACATCTACAGAGACATACTCTTACAAACAGATCCTACAAACACACATGTATTCAATATGGTGTTCAGTGAACCAGATAGATTTGGTGGCGACTTAGCATTTGCAGAAGGACTTATCAATCGTCTAACGATCATAGGTTCTGCACCCACAACACAACTTGATACAGGTTCGGCACCTTATGTACCCACATCTGTATTCGGTGGTGGTTCGATTGAAGATTCTATTTGGAAGTTTCCAGGCATTTCATCACCCATACCTATACTCAGAGACAACACATATGGTGTAGGCGTAACAGTTTCTACACCTGCACAAAAGGGTACTGCAAACTTTGATGGTACAATTCGTTCTGCACCACTACTTGTGATGGCAAATGATCAAGTGTATCCGTCAATTGCACTAGAGACATTGAGAGCATACTTTGATCAACCTAGTTATCAGACAAGAGTTGTACCTGAATTAGGCATAGAATGGATACGAATGGGTAGACAACCACCCATCAACACAACACCAACAAGTGATATAATGATCTCTTATTGGAATGAATTTGACTCTATTTCCGCCTCTGAACTTGCAGACTCAGATATCAATAATAAGATTCTGATATGGGGTCTAACGGCAGAGGGTCTGAATAATCCAGTTTCAACCCCAATGGGTGTAATGTATCCTCACGAAGTGCAAGCCTCAATTCTCCAAACCGTTTTGCAAGAAGTTCAAATACAACAATCCTACTATCTTGAATTACTTGAAGTTGTTCTTCTTGTGATAGTTCTTTTAGGTATACTTCTTGTGGTCTACAAAACTCCCACAACTCTATCGGCGATAGGGAGTCTAGGTGTTGTTGCAGGTCAGGTGGGATTGGGTTACTATATTTGGAATGAGCATCTAATTCTTTTCGATACTTTTTATTCATCAATTAGTTCCTTGATTGTTTTTGGTCATGCTTCTTTCAACAAATACTATGTAACATATCAACTCAAAGAACAAATCAAGAAGCAGTTTCAAAAATATTTATCTCCTGACATGGTTGAAGAACTGCAGAAAGATCCAAGTAAACTCAGACTTGGTGGTGATCGTAAAGAAATGACATTCATGTTTATGGACATTTGTGGGTTTACACCAGTCTCAGAATATTATAAGAACAATAATGATCCTGAGGGACTTGTAAATCTTATCAATAAGTACCTTGACACAATGACCAAAATCGTACTAAAATACAATGGTACAATCGATAAATATATGGGTGATTGCATTATGGCATTCTGGAATGCACCACTCGATTGTGAAGACCATGCCGACAAAGCAGTAGAGGCTGCAATAGAGATATCAAAGAAAGCTGATGAACTTATTGAAGAGCTTGAGAAAGAAGGCCTGCCTAGGATTGATATTGGTATCGGCATCAATACAGGCGAATGTATCGTTGGAAACATGGGTTCAGAACTTCGATTCGACTATTCAGTCATTGGAGATGCAGTCAACCTTGCCTCTCGACTCGAAGGCCAGACTCGCAATTACAATGGGGTTAGAGTGCTGTTATCGGAGTTCACTTATCGAAAGTGTAAAGATAGAGAACTCAAACGAGTTGATTCTATCCAAGTTAAAGGAAAGTCAGAGTCAGTTACCGTCTATACAATTTAAAGAACCGTCTCTACTTTCACCACAAGAACTTTTTTGGACACTACAAGTCTTAGACATTTGGACTACCTATGAGGGTATGAAATACGAATGTGTCTATGAAACTAATCCTCTTCTACCTAGAAGACCTGATTTGAATGATCTAGTTATTCACAAAACAAAATGGTTAGCATGGGTGCCAGTAATATTACAGAATAACACAACATTGACAGATGAAGAGAAACAAGATGTATTCAGACCAGGCAATCGTATGATGATTGCAGTGGTGTTTAATAATCTTTTAGTTTTAGAAAGAGTAAAAAAGAGAGAAAATTGTAAAAAAATAGGTTGAAAAAACCAGATTAGTCATTATATAATATAAATATAAGAGTAGATGCTCGGGTGAGGTCTACGAAATTAACTTGCTTAATAAAGGAGAAAACTATGTCAATTTATGACGATATCTTTGGGCGAACATTTCCGTTCGCAATTGGGTTCGACAGAACCTTTTCACTACTAGAAAGAGCTGCAGAAGCACCTTCTATCAACTATCCACCTTACAACATTATCAAGGAAGATGACGAACATTTTCGCATTGAACTTGCTGTTGCTGGGTTTGATAGATCAGAACTCAAAGTCTCAAAAGAGAAAAATGTTCTAACTATCGAAGGTAAAAAAGAAAGTGGTGAAGATGAGTCGTATCTTCATAAGGGACTAGCCTCTAGGTCTTTCAAAAGATCATTCACACTTGCTGATGATGTACAAGTCGTTGGCGGTGATCTAAAGAATGGTATTTTGATTATCAACTTAGAGAGAGTAGTACCAGAAGAAGATAAACCACAACTTATCGAAATCAAATAAAACCCTATTGACTGGTAGCATCACTTGTGATATAGTGGTGCTACTATAATATTATAGGAGTAC
>Ga0196905_1000144_pt1 | contig 27679 bp, 46 predicted proteins | sample CB_VirMetaG_3_FD_169098 | JGI IMG/M metagenome (GOLD analysis project Ga0196905, IMG submission 169098) | Freshwater to marine saline gradient viral communities from Chesapeake Bay - CB_1508_1S Viral MetaG (v3) (version 3) | ecosystem: Environmental > Aquatic > Marine > Coastal | place: USA... | reverse complement strand
CCTTTATGCAAACACGACAGGCACAGATAACGCAGTTTTTGGCGCAAATGCTCTAAGTTCAAACACCACAGGATCATACAACACCGCATTGGGTCGTTTGGCTTTAGGCTTGAACACCACCGCCAGCGACAACACCGCAGTTGGGTATAGAGCAGCTTATAGTAATACTACGGGGGCTGGCATAGTAGCTATAGGCCGACTTGCTTACGAAGATGGCACAACAGGTAATCAGAACATAGCAATCGGTAATCAGGCATTATACACAAACACGACAGGTAGTGACCATGTTGCTGTTGGTGCTTTTGCACTTGAGAGAAACACAACAGGCACATCTAACGTAGCGATTGGTCGTCAGGCTTTGTATCTCAACACCACCGCCAGCAACAACACTGCTGTGGGGTATCAGGCGGGTTATACACTTAATGGTGGTGCAGAGCTAACAGCGGTAGGTCGCCAAGCTGCCTACTCTTTAACCACTGGCAGTGAGAATACTGCATTAGGTTCTATTGCTTTGTATTCGACAACTACGGGTAATTTTAACGTAGCCGTTGGTCGTCAAGCACTTCAGAACAACACCACCGCAAGTAGCAACACGGCGGTTGGGTATCAGGCTGCTTATAGCAATACGACAGGTCAATACAACGTAGCGTTAGGTATGTATACCTTACAGAACAACACTGGCGGGGATTATAACACTGCCGTGGGATACGCTACTTTGTTAAACAGTAACGCCAACTACAACACTGCCGTTGGCGGTTCAGCGATGTATAATAATACGTCAGGTGCAAACAACACTGCCGTGGGTCAAGAAGCCTTAGAAGCAAATACCACGGGTACTTATAATACCGCAATAGGTATGAAAGCCTTAGAGAACAACACCACCTCAAGCCAAAACACTGCTGTGGGGTATCAGGCTTTAACTCAATCCTCTACGTCTGGGAACAATACAGCTGTGGGTTACAGAGCAGGGTATTCCGTAACAACGTCAATAGGTGGCAACACATACGTTGGTGACGTAGCGGGTAACGCCCATACTGGCTATTACAGCACGTTTTTTGGATATGCGACTGGTTATTCTACAACAGGAACCCAGAATACATTTATCGGTCAACAAGCTGGATATTATGTAACAACTGGTGCAAACAACACCATCCTTGGCCGCTACAACGGCAACCAAGGCGGCTTGGACATCCGCACCTCAAGCAACAACATCGTGCTGTCGGATGGGGATGGTAATCCGAGGGGTTATTATTGGTCTGATAGTGGTGAAACTGCTTGGTGGTTTGTATCACCTAAAAGCAATCAACTTGCAATGAAAGTGATAAACTCAGCTTCATCGCTTCCATATGGTTTGTCTGTACAATATACTGGTTCTGCTCCAAATAATACTAGCAGTACTGTTTACTATTTTTCTGATACTGTTGGTAATAAGTTTTCCGTATATTCCAACGGTAACGTAGTAAACCAAAACAATAGCTACGGCGCTATCTCTGATGAAAAGTTAAAAGAAAACATTATTGATGCTTCATCACAGTGGGATGACATCAAGGCATTAACTGTTCGCAAATACAGCATGAAAGCTGACAATCTTGACGCACCAAATAAACTTGGTGTTATTGCACAAGAAGTTGAAGCGGCTGGAATGGGTGGCCTTGTATTTGAAAGCCCAGACCGTGACCCTCAGACAAATGAAGATTTGGGAACAGTCACCAAACAGGTCAACTACTCCATCCTCTACATGAAAGCAGTCAAGGCACTGCAAGAGGCAATGGATCGCATTGAAACCCTAGAGGCAAAAGTAACTGCCCTAGAAAACGCTTAATCGTAACCAGTCAGAAAAGGAGAAAGACATGACTGATACACCAACTGCGGAACTGTACGAACTAGCTCATCAGATGTTTGAATACAATGATGGTGATCTTGTTCGCAAGGTACAGAGCCGCCGTGGTAAAGTCGGCATGTCTGCTATCTACAAGTCTGGCAGATACGCAAAGACACGGATGAAAGGAAAGCAGTACCAAGCGCATCGTATCATATTCTTGATGAACAAAGGCTACTTGCCAGAGATCATCGACCATATTGACGGTAATGCTTTCAACAACCGTGTTGAGAATTTGCGTGAGGCAACGCAGCAGCAAAACAGTCTAAACAGACGGCTGCGTTCTGACAATAAATGCAAAGTGCCTAACGTGCATTGGCACAAGCAACATGGGAAGTATAGTGTTCAAGTCAGTGTTGATGGAAAACAAAAACACTTTGGATACTATGACGATCTTGAAGCCGCCGCTGTTATAGCAGAACAAGCTAGGCAGCAGCATTATGGTAGTTTTGTCTATAAAGGAGAAAGAACATGACAGACACACCGACAGTAGAAGAAATACAGCAACATTATGTCGCAATGGGTCACTCTGTTGACTTGCTAAACGCAGGGCAACCAGAGGGCATGGACGATGCTGAATGGGCTGACACTGTATCACGCAACGTCGAGCATCTGAAAATCATGGTGGCCAAAGACTTCTGGACGACAGAAGATATGACCGCTGCAAACGCTGCTATTGCAGCTAACGAGTAACCCCGACCCAAAGGAGACTTGTGATGGCTAAAGATGAAAAAACCCCAATCACAATTAACGACAAAGAATACTTTATTGATGATTTTAGTGATGCCCAAAAGGTTATGCTAAATCACATTCAAGACTTAGACCGTAAGCTATCTAATGCACGGTTTAACTTAGATCAGCTACAAGTTGGTCGTGATGCTTTTGTAAACATGTTGGCATCATCATTGGAAGCACCTAAAGAGGATCAATAAGAGCTATGTCAAGAGACCTGTCCAGTGCTGTATTAGACGTATTAGAGGATGATGTCGTTTATCCATTCTTTGCGATTGAGTTACTATTTGATGGTGATGAAGTATTACGCATGTGGACAGGGCTTGGTACACTCGTCTATCAAGGTTTGTCGTGGTTTGGTACTGGTAATCTACTGCAGATCGACGTTATTGAGGAAACCTCAGAGATCGCTGCTAAGGGGGCTACAGTTACTCTTAGTGGGATACCCCCAGAAGTTCTCTCACTGGCCATCAGTGAGCCTTATCAGGGTCGTCAGGCCAAGATTTACTTTGGTACTTTCTCTCGTGGGATATTACTACAAGAGAATGCTGCTTATATCCTATTTGAGGATGGTAGTAGTATACTTCTTGAAGATCGTAAGACTGACCTGACTGAGATATTTGCTGGTTATATGGATCAGATGAATATTGAGGAAGCTGAGAATAGTTCTACTGTGCAGCTTACCATTGAGAATAAGTTGATTGATCTTGAACGTCCTCGTACTGCTAGATTTACTAATGCTTATCAGAAATATCTTTATCCTAACGACAAAGGACTTGAGTTTGTAGAAGACTTACAGACTAAAGAATTGTTCTGGGGGAAAGTTGGGCCATGACGAATGAACAAGTTGTAATCAATATGAAGGCTAGGGCTTATCTTGCTTCTACTGATTGGTATGTGACTCGTTGGTTAGAGAAGGGTGTACCTATCCCAGAAGAGATCTCTCAGAAGAGAGAAGATGCTAGAAACCGTATAGTGGATTAACCTATGATCACTTACCAGCAAGAGTTCTTAGATACTTGTGAGAAAGATTGTCAAGAACTTATACGACTGCATTGGGAAGAGATAGCCTTAAATAAAGAATTGATTAAGTTAAATCCTGATTGGGATGCTTATCATACTTTAGAGAACTCTGATAAACTTAAGATTTTCACTGCTAGGGTTAAAGAAGAATTAGTTGGTTACTTTGTCGTTATTACGGGTAGTAACCTACATTACAAGGATCATGTGTTTGCAGTTAATGATATACTATATCTAAGTAAAGAACATCGTAAAGGTAGGACTGGTCTTAAACTGATAAAGTTTGCAGAGAAGTGTCTTAAAAAAGATGGTGTATCTGTATTAAGCATAAACACTAAGGTTCATAAACCTTTTGACAGTCTGATGGAATACATGGGATTTAACCTCATAGAACGTGTCTACTCTAAATATATAGGTGATTAAGAATGGCTATTTCTGCTGGCATGGCATTAATAAGTACTGCTGTAGGTGTTGCTGTAGGTACAATAGCTGTAAGTTCAGCCCTCACATATTTCCTAGTCACTACGGCTATGGGGGCCGCTCTTAATGCTCTTACACCTAAACCATCTATACAAGCTCCTACTGCAGCACAAACTGGTTACAATGTAACGACTACAAGTTCTGTTGCTGATCATCAGATTGTATATGGTAAAACTAAAGTAGCTGGGGTACGTGTATTCGATGCTACTACTGGTGGTTCTAATGAAACTCTACACAGGGTACTGGCCTTTACTGGGCATGAGATTGACTCTTTTGACCAAATATATCTTAATGAGGAGCTTGTAACTCTTGACGGTAGTGGGAATGTAACCAGTCCTAGTCGTTATAATGGCTATGTTACCATTAAGAAACATTTAGGTGACCCTGATCAATTAGCAGATTCAACTCTCGTGGCTGCTGTACCTGAGTGGACTACTGCACACAGGCTTCGTGGTATTGCTTACCTTTATATTCAGCTACAATTTAATCAAGACGTATTTCCGAATGGTGTACCAGAAGTTCTTGCTGTAATTAAGGGTAAGAGGGTTTATGACCCAAGGTCTGATACTACAGCTTGGTCAGATAATCCTGCCCTCTGCCTAAGAGATTATATTACAAGTACGACATATGGTCTTGGAGAATCTACCGATAACCTTGATGATACTTTGTTTATCACTGCAGCTAATGTCTGTGACTATTACAACTACCCAACACTGAGTGGCTCTGTTAGGTATACCCTTAATGGTAGCTTTACTACTGCAGCCGCCCCTCACGATCTTATGCAAAACCTGCTAAGTGCTATGGGTGGTCTTGCTTGGTATGCTCAAGGTAAGTGGCGCACTAAAGCTGCATATTGGACTAGCACTGTAGCTGATTTCACAGAAGATGATCTGCGTAGTTCTATCTCTGTAGCTACTCGTCATTCTCGTCGTGATAACTTTAATACTATTAATGGTGTTTGGAAAGGTGAAGATTCTAACTGGCAAGTAACAGACTTTCCACCAGTTACTAATGCTGCTTTTCTTACTGCAGATAATAACCAAGAACTAGCCACAGACTTGAACTTGTCGTTTACATCTGACGTAAATATGGCAAGACGTATTGCTAATATTTATTTGGAACGTAATCGTCAACAACTTACGGTTATGGCTTCCTTTGGCATGAGGGCCTTCCAAGTACAAGTTGGGGATAATATCCGTCTTACTAATAGTCGATTTGGTTGGACTAATAAAGAATTTGAGGTTGTGTTGTGGACTTTTGGTCTTACAGACAATAATGACCTTCAGGTTCATATGACCCTACGGGAAATCTCTGAGAGTGTCTTTGACGATATTGCAGATGGTGCTGTGTATGAAAGGGACAACACAACTCTCCCTTCACCATTTACTACTACTCCTGTTGGTGTTGCTGTGGAAGCTATTGCACAGGTTACCAACCAGAAGGTTTCTAACATTGCTCGTATTACTGTGTCAGCAACCTCTGACGTTTTCATCAGTAGGGTTGAGGTAGAATTTAAGAAGTCCTCAGATACAGTTTGGAAGGCTGTAGGTACTGGCCCTGTAGGTGTATTTGAAGCTGTAGACCTTGAGACGAGTACATACGACTTTAGGGCTAGGTCAATCAATATCTTTGGCGTGAAGGGTGAATGGGAAAATCTTATAGACCAAGAGATCAATGCTTTCATTGGTGACCCCTCAGATGTAAGTTCCCTATCTGTGGAACTGTCTGGTGGTACTTTGTTCTTAAGTTGGCCACCTATACCTGATCCTGACTTGTCTCACTATGTCGTTAAGCATAACTCAGAGGCTACAGGTGCTACTTGGGGCAACTCTACTACTGTTATTGAGAAAATCCCACGTCCAGCTACAACTGCAGCATTACCTGCACGTAGTGGTACATATCTTATCAGGGCTTATGACAAAGAAGATAACTACAGTGAGAATGTAACTACTGTTGTCGTCCTTCCATCTGACTTGCCTCAACTAGGCACTACAGACACTCAAACAGAAGACCCAACTTTCGCTGGTACTACAAGCAATGCTGTTGTTGTCTCTAGTTCTGTAGAGATTGATGACACAAGTGCTGCAAGCCCAACTGGTGAGTATTTCTTTAGTAACTACATTGATACTGGAAGCAGTCGTAATGCTCGTGTGACAGGGTTTAGAACCTTCGAGCGTAGATATGACAATGGTACTTTGTTATGGGATGCTATCCCTCAGAATTGGGATACTTGGCCAGATAACTGGGATGATTGGACTACTGAAACAGCCAACTGGGGTGACGTAGGTGTAACAGTTTATGTCGCCACTACTAACGATGATCCAGCAGGTACTCCTACTTGGAATGGTTGGGAACTTGCTAACGGATCTTATTATACTGGTCGTGCCTTTAAGTTTAAGGCAGCTCTGGAAAGCGATAACACTAACTATACTCCCGCTATCCTGACCCTAAGTGTAGATGTAGAATACTAAGAGGATAACATGAGTCAACACGATTTCGATATTGCAAACCAGACAGCATCTAATGCTCGTACCGACATTAACAATGCACTAAAGGCTTTAGCTTCACTTTCGAGTGGAACCAGCGCACCTACCACCACCTATGCTAATATGTTGTGGTACGATACTGCTAATGATCAAATTAAGAAACGTAATGAGGCAGATAGTGCTTGGATTATTTTAGGCACTGTCAGTGAGGCATCTGGCACTTTTAGCCCCTCTGCTTCCGTATTACCTGCAGGTGCAGTTCAAGTCTTTGCCATGAGTTCAGCACCAACAGGTTGGTTAAGTTGTGATGGTACAGCAGTTTCCCGTTCTACTTATTCAGGATTGTATTCTGCTATAGGCACAACATACGGCTCTGGTGATGGGTCAACTACATTTAACTTACCAGACCTTCGTGGTGAATTTATTCGTGGTTGGGATGCTGGTCGTGGTATAGACAGTGGTCGTACCTTCGGTTCATTCCAGCTTGATGAATTTAAATCGCACACTCACTCAATGACATTCGCACGGACTGGTTGGGACGCTTATACAGGACTAAACGTAGGGTCTGGCTATAGTCAAAATACAGGTGCCACTGGTGGTAATGAAACAAGACCAAGAAACATTGCAATGCTATACTGCATTAAATACTAAGGGGTAGATTATGGGATATCAATTAGGAACACGTAGTTTACAGAAACTAGAGGGTGTAAACCCAGATTTAGTGGCGGTTGTTTCTCGTGCTATTGAACTATCTAAGCAGGACTTCTCTGTGATCTGTGGTCTACGAACTGTCAAAGAACAAGAGGCTCTTGTAGCTAAAGGTGCATCTCAGACTATGAAGTCAAAGCATCTTGAGGGTAATGCTGTAGATTTAGCAGCATACTGTGATGGTATTCGTTGGGAACTAAACTTATACGACGAGATAGCTGATGCAATGCTTAAGGCTGCTAAAGAATTAGGTGTGACCCTTCGCTGGGGTGCTGCATGGCATAAGAACTTGAATGATTGGAATGGTACAGCAGAAGATCTAATGAATGAGTATATAGACCTTCGTCGTAGCCAAGGGAAACGTCCCTTTATTGATGCACCACATTTTGAGTTAGTATAAGTATGTACGAGATGATAGACATTATAATGCAGTGGTTAGTAGCACCTGTCATAATCGTAGTGTGGCATCTATTTTCTAGAGCCAATAAACATGAAACGGAAATAGCTGTACTTAAATCTCAACTAGAAAGCTCTAGAGTTTCCTACGACAGGGAAATGAAAGAGATGAAAGAAACCATTAAAGCAATCTTTAACAAGCTCGACAGTATAGAACATGCGCTGCGAGAAAGATAATGGACCCTATTACAATTATCTCTGGTGCCACTGTAGCATTTAATGCTATCAAAAAGGGTATTCAGGTAGGCCGTGATCTACAAGATATGCATGGTCAATTATCCCAATGGGCTAGTGCCATGTCAGACTTAGGTCAAGCTGAGAAAAGGGTAAACAACCCACCGTGGTGGAAATCTCTTGGTGGTTCTGTAGAGGCAGAAGCTCTAGAGGTTTGGAATGCCAAGCGTAAGGCAGATGCTATGCGTGAGGAACTAAGACAACACATCAGCTTTGTATATGGTCCACCCGCTTGGGAAGAACTGGTACGGACTGAAGCTAAGATCCGTAAACAAAAGAGAGATCACGAGTACCGTAAGGCTGAGATCCAAGAGGCTATTATTACTTGGGCTATATCAATCTTACTTCTGTTATCTGGTGTAGGTGCTTTAGCATTCTTTATATGGATTAGTACAAAGTAATGGAAAAGATTGGTAATAAGTATTACGTTTATGATAAGAACGGTAAGATACTTATTATTACTACAAATAGAAGGATAGCTGAAAATGTCTATAACACCAGAGTGGTTGGATAAGTGGCGCATATGGCCACGCATGATTATAACATTGTATGGGTTTGCATTCTATAAGACGACAACATGGTTTATGGCTTTACCAGATCCTACCAATGCACAAGCAGGTTTTGTATCTGTTATTGTTGGGGCAGGTGCAGGTTTCTTTGGGATATACGTAAATGGTAAAAATACGAGTACTGTCAACCATACTACTAATAACCCTGATAAGTAGTTGTAGTCAGATACCCTCATTTCTATTGGGCGGGGGTGGTCCTAATGTTGCTGCTAATACTCAAGTTGGTAAAGAAAACTACCAAGGTGTGACAACAAATGTTGACCGTAGTGTAAGACCTGTGCTTAATCCAGAAGGCCCTGTAGAGAGCATAGAGCAAGATAACAGCACTACAAACATTTCTGAGATAGATCCTTTACTATTAATATTATTGATACTTGGGTGGCTTGCTCCTAGTCCCTCAGAGATAGGCAGAGGTATAATGTCTCTGTTTAGACGTAAACAATAATAACCATACTCTAAATAAACTAAACCCCTGAATCCTTAAGTGGACTCAGGGGTCTTTTTGTGTTTGTGCTAATACACTGCGTCTAATCTTCTTCAGCCTCTGTCATACCAGTATGGGCCATTGTCATAGCTACGCCTTCATACAACACCTCTATCTCAGATTTTAATTGTCCATACTTGTAAGCTAAGAAACCCGTAATAGATAAGTTAAGTAGTATTATTCCTTCATATAGGGTCATGTATCTACTTTCGTGATTGTTGTTGGATTAGTGCTTCTAAATACCATCGGGCCTTCTTGAGATCCTCTACACCATTCTTGTAACGCCATCGGTGTAAGTACTTTGCTATATTCCCACGGAGATACCCCGTATACTCGTCGTCATTAAGGAAATCTTTGATGTAGTCGATACATTCAATAGAACCTTGTCCGTAGTGTGCAGGGTTATTTACGTTGTCTGTCATAGTCCCTCTTTCATAAATATCTTGACCCACATAGCACATATGTCAGATCTGATAATGTCATCTACACCAAACTCAATGATTGGTACAGGCAACATATGTTTCTTTGCTAAGTGAATTACCTTAGACAGACCATCAGCTTCCTTTAGATCTGACTGTTGGATATCACCATTGAGTACGATTGTCGTCCCTTCCCCTACACGGGTCAAGAGCATCTTAAGTTCATGCGTTGTGATGTTCTGTGTTTCATCGACAATTATGAAGGCATTATCGAAGCTACGCCCACGCATAAGTGCCAGAGGTGCCATTTCAATGTTGCCATTCTTGATTCCTGTTTCCACTGCCCCCTTGCCAAGGTGTTTCTCCAATACATCTATAACAGGTAATGCCCAAGGTTTAGTCTTTTCCTCTAGATCACCCTTGAGAAACCCTAACTCTTTACCGACAGCCACATGAGGTCTTGTGATGACGATCTTGTCTATTTCCTTGGTGGTGTATAGGTCTGCAGCATAGGTTGCTGTAACGTAGGTTTTACCTGTCCCTGCAGGACCAAGGATAAAGACTTGCTGATAACTCTTGAGTGCATCTAGTAGCTCTTTCTGTTTGTCCGTCTTGGGGGTTAAACCAGACGTTGCCTTGGCATTAGCCCCCTTATAGTTTGTTTTACGTCTACTTCTTGTGGGTTTCTCTGGGAAATCTTCCATTAGAACTCTTTTGGTTGTTGATCCAAGATTAAGGTCTTTAGCTCTGTGTAACCACCAACATATTTACCCTCTGGATTAAATACTTGTGGCACCGTCTTTATATCAGCTTGCTTTAGTAAGGAAAGTAACCATTTACTACTTGGTGATTGTACATTGTATTCTGTATAAGAGTATCCCTTTCCTTTTAGTAGTGCCTTAGCAGTGTCACAGAAGTTGCACTGATCCCTAGTTATTACTATCCACATGTTGTCTCCACTTCAACTCGTGTAATAATTTACCCTGTTCATAATCAGACATTATCATCCAATCTCGTATCTCTTCAAGAGTTCTCTTGCACCCTATGCAAAAGCCATCGTCATCAATACGACAAACCTTTACACAGGGCGACTTTTGAGAGCCTACGTTAGGTCTACGATTTCGCATGAGTCCCCAGAACACGCAAGTGTTTGGCTACCTGATGTGTTGTCTTCTTTCTCATACTCTGACAGCTTAGACCAATCAATAGACTTTGGCATGAACGATAGAAGCTCTTCGTATTCTGACTTACCAACCTCTTGATATGGTGCCTGTTGATAAGTATGTTCGTTATAGGGCAGGAATGATACACCAGACATTTCATCAAAATGTTCATACACAAATGCACCTACCTCAAACCACTCGTTAGCCTTGACGTTAATTGTCACGGATGGCTTATGCTCACACCAATGACGTTGATACATCAGCCACATCTCCAACTGGTCAATAGCACTTAAGTCAGATGTAACTACAGCTTTGTCTGGTGCCTTAATTGGGAACGAGAACACTGTCGTTTGATCTGGCTTAAACACATCTGGTTCACTAGGGATACCCTGATCCTTCATGAACTGTGTTAACGGATCTTTATTGTCGCCACGGACAGTACGAATGTAATAAGGGCTGTGACGAGCGTGTATCCCACTAGCAGAGTCAACAAGTTGGGAGACAGTGCCACTAGGTTTGACACAAGTGATAGCAGCAGCAACAGGGATACCGAGGCGCTCAGACCATTCATTATTAGTAGAAACAGCAACATCTTTTAACCTTTCTAGTGTTTTATCCAGACCCGCATTCTTTGTGGTCAAGAGTGAGTTATCCATTATCCCCGTGAGAGACACACCGAGCAATCGTTCTTCTTCTGTATTTCGTTGCCACACCTTTCGCAGATAAGGGAACTTGGTGTATGTAGACTGTATAGTTCCAAGTATTGTAGCCAATCGAACTTTCCGTTCCAGATCATCAATATTGTCTGTAGCACGGACAACGACTTCTGTGAGGTTGCAGAACTGGTACGGTCTGAGGATAATTTCGCTGCAAGGGTTCGTTCCAAATTCATAGGATGCATCACGTCGTCCATTCTTAGATGCTTGTTTGATAGAGGCTTGACGGTTAAAGATGCCACGTTCACCTGACCCTGATTCCACAAGTGCCATCCACTCACGCATAAACGACAAACTATCTGGTTTCTCAGTATAGCTTACAGAATTGTTAGCTAATGCACGTTGTGGATTGTTTGTCCACCAGTCTCCTGACTTAGCATGACGCATACGATCATCGGATAAATTAGACAAGCTAATCATAGCTGAACGACGAACACCCCCTACGACTACGACTTCACCAATCTTACACATGATGTCGTGACATTCGATAGACGACAACTTACGGCCTTGGGCTTCTGCGAAGATACGGGTAACAAAATTAAACAAGTCAATCAGAGGTGCAGGGCCACTAGCACGACCACCAAAAGTCTTCAGTCTAGCACCCGCAGGACGTACAGCAGAGGTGTCCCACTTAGGGATCTCACCACTATACAACAAAGCAATTACTTGTCGCAGTGCCTTAGCCCAACCTTCTTTGCTATCCTTAACCACAACTGTTGTATCACTCTTGAACAGTGTAGGAATCTCTGGCAGTTTAGATACAAACTGACGTTCAACAGAGAACCCAACACCAGTACCACACAACAGGATGAACATAGCCTCGTCAAATGACTTAGGATCATCCACTGGAAGATAAGAACAGTTATAACCTGCCGTATTGTCACGTTCCAAGGCTGGACCTGCAGTCATAACGGCTCGCATAGATGGCATAACTTCTAAGTTCAAGATGGCATCTTCAATACCTTTAACGTAAGTGTCAGAACCTAGCTTTGGTCGTACTACATTATCCATGTACCGTTGGACTGTCTCTGACCAACTCTCACGACGACCTTCTTTATCTAACCAACGTGCATAACGTGAGGTGTGAATGAATGATTGGTAGTCTGTTGGTAGGTAATTATTTGCCATTTGATCCTCGTTTTTCCAAGTCATCTTTCATCCAAACCAGTCGGTCAATGTCACAACGGTTAATACCAATGTCACGAAGTTCTAGGTCACTAAGCATGTTAAGCTCTTTGATAACCTTACGGTGAGACCGCCAAGTATTAATGTACTTTAGGAATCGCCAAACCCACTGTGGTCCTTTAATAATCATCGTTTGTCTCCATTTCCACCGAGTGTACCTCGTGATTTACGTCCGTATAATTTCTCTAGGTTCTGCATTGCAATATCATGCAAGTCAATATTAAGGTCACGAGACAGTGCAGCAATATACCACAAGACATCACCGATCTCTGCAGCAATAGCGGCACGATCAAAGTCATCATCACGTAGCATCTTCTTAATCTTGTTTGCTACTTCCCCTGCCTCACCTGCTAACCCAAGGGCAGGGTACAGGACAGCATGTGTAGACTTGTAGATTGCTGTCTTAGCTGCCATCTTCTGGTATTCGTTAAGGCTCATGGCCTTATTCTTGTAGACCTCGTTGTAGTATTCCCATGCTTCTAAGTCTGTCTCGTTAATCATAAAGTCTCCTAATGTATAGATTGATCTTGGTTAGGCCCGAAAGTATAACTAAGTAGCCAGTCAAAATCGTATTGGTTTAAGTCAGCAGATGCCATCATTAGTAGGAACTGTATGCAGAAAGACCTAAGTTCTTCCATATCCTCTGCTGCTGTTACTGTATCTAAGGTGCGTAGATATAACTGTAGGCTATGATCCATAGAGTTCACGCAGTCTGTTAAGGGATACAAACTCTGGCTCATACATCCCATTGTCAATCTCACGCTTAATTACTACGCCTTTCCACCAGTCGTTGTTAGCTTGTCCTGCCCAGTCTTCATCCGAACCTTTAAAGCACCCTGCCACAAGTCCCACCAAACCACTAGGATGCGCACCATCTTTGAAATAGATACCCCGTTTATGACTGTGACCACAAGTAGAACTATGGTTGCGATTTTGTAGTAAAGTGTAGGCATGGTGAATGCCAGACATAGCTGTCCCAAAGTTACCAGAACTAAAGAAATGGGCATATGATACACCATCATAATCAGCGACCGAGGGGGCATTATTTTTGTACTCGTGGTATTCGTCGAACCAGTGTTCCGTCTGTAGGTGTCCAAAAGAGATGCCGTATTTATCACCTGCTAGTCGGGGGTCGTGTTTAATAGCCTTCTTAATACGGTTCTCGTGGTTACCTTCAAAACCAATCCAATAAGGACGTTTGTACTTTCGTGCATTAGAAGGTCGTCGAAGCCTGTCCATTGCCTCGTTGTAGTTATCAATATCAGCTTCGTAGTTCTGGCTTACGATAGCCTCTGGGTAACGACCATCAAAGGTATTTAAGGATCTCATATCTGCACCATCACCTAAGTCAATGATGTAGTTTGGATTGATGTCATAAATAAGTTGTCCTAACCAGTCAAACCGTTCGTTTGTTACTGAGGGGTCTGCGTGTGCGCAACTAAATACTACTGCAGTTTTAGCCATTCGTCGGGTATCCTTTTCTCTGCCCAGATAAACCCGTGTTTGTCACACCACTGAGCATAAGTTGTCTTAGAGCCTTTATAGAGTTTTGCACGGGGATTCTGAAATACAAATCTAATATCATACTGGGGATATTGTTTCTGTATCAGTAAGTGTTTTTTTCTATCGGCTGTTACAAAGCGTCCCTTTGTTTCTACTATTATCCCATTAGGGAGAATAAAGTCGGGGGTATAAGTACGAGTTTCAGCTACCTCGTAAGAGATCCCCTTAGTTTCGTACTCATATTTTATCCCCCTAGTTTCTAGATCTTTGGCCACACTTTCTTCTAAGCCTGATCTGTAGCCGTATTTTATCGCCTGTCGGGTGGCTTCCATATCTGGCCTTTCTCTCGTTGTAACCAAACCAATCTAGCATTTAAGACCGCTGCATCCCTATCCCCCTCGTAGGCTTCTAGGCATCTTTTCCAGAGGTCTAACTCTGACTCAGCACCTTTAAGGATCTTAGCTGCTTTCACAGGTCCAATACCTTTGGCACCTTTTATATTATCCACAGAATCCCCCACCAGAAGTTGATTATAGAAAAACCACAACCCTTGCTCTGGTGTTATCTTTGTAAATTCTCTTTTGTTCACATTATAGAACGTACAAGGTATTTGCAGGAAGTCTTTATCGACAGAGGCAATGATAGCGTTTTCACCAAGTTCTGTGGCTCTTGTGGCTATATAGTCATCAGCCTCTGCACCGAAACTTTCCTTAGCATTGTAGTTGATAATCAAGTAGTCTCTACAAAAACTAAGGTGTCTTGGTCTAGGTTTGTCCTTTCTATTGGCTTTATAAGCACTGTAGATTTGGTCCCTAAAGTTTGGGGAATCGCCATTTCGTTTTGCAGTAAGGAAAACCTCGTAACTACTTTCATCAATAAACAAGCAAGTGTCAGCTAAGATACCACCCATAAACTCATCTATGTATTCAGCAGCTTTATCTTCAAAGTCCTTCTCTGTAGCAAAAGCTGAACGATAGGCTACGATGTCCCCATCAATTAAGACTTTGGTCAAAAGAGATCACCTCTAATCACTGAACCATCTTCCTTTCTAATGTCAACAGAGTCAGTATAAGTAAAACCATCTACATGAAGGAAGTTAGCGAACACTGTAGCCATTTCCTCAAGGCCACCGTTAGTGGTGACCTCAAGAATTCGTTTATCTTCGTACCCATCAATTTCCATCGTGGACTCTGAGATTAAGGTATACTTTGGCATTTAACCCTCCACCAACCACTCTGAGCTGTTAGTATTATCATAGTCAGAAGACTCTGCTAGATCTAACACACCAATGTTTAAGAGACGAACACCTGAACCATTAGAGTAAGTTTCAAACTGTACACGGGCCTTAGTGCCATTAATCAGAGGGCCATCATCAGCAAAAGACCAAAGACGTTTATTTTCAATACCATCACGTAGGTCTACTACATTAGGTGTACCGCCATAGTCTTTTGTAAACTGTTTACCATTACGATCTGTGAATGTCTTCTCATCTTTCACCAGACGTTTTATCTTCATATATTTACCAACACCGTAGCTGCTGTTGCCTTCAATGATCCGATCAGAATTCATTGGTGATGGATTAAGTCCTTCCTCCAGTAGCTTTTCAATTTGAGCTTCGTCTGTAAAGTAGGCTTGTACGATAAACTGCCCACCCTTATCGGCAATGGACTTAGCTACACGGTTACCGTTAGGGTCCCCCATGTCTGCATTCTCTGGGAAAACTTTTGCCCATTCTAGTACCATTTCCATATCATATACTGCCATATCGGGTATCCTTTTCGTTAAGGTCGTATTATTAAGTATGCACCCAAAAGCGTAAAAGTTAACTACTTCTGGATAATTAATTTCGTCTTTAGTGTATTTCTGCATAAGTGTTGCCGAATTGCACATCTATGCCAAGATCTACGTTTAGCTTAATGCTTTCGTTAGTCTTGCTTATGGATATTTCCATCTGTGTCTTAGTCCAATCCTCAAAACCCTCCTTTACAAGTACAACCACCTCGTCGTGAAACTGTCCGATAGTCTTAAGACCACGAAGCCGACACTCTTTGACCCAACTGTCGAAACAGAAAACACCAGTACCTTGGTTCAGTGTGGAGAAACGATCTTTGTCTGACCGTAGGCTATACCAAAACTTAGATACAGGGTTCTGCAACCACATGTAACCACGACGTTCCTTCACTCGTAACTCTTCTGCTACCTTCTCTACTGACCAGTTACGTGACCAAAAGGCATCTAGCAGGGCTTGGGCCTCTTTCTTATCCATACCCGTCTCACGGGCCAGTTTAGCGGCCCCTACACCATATGTGGCACTGTAGTTAACTACCTTGTAGTTCTTGCGCAGTGCTTTGAGGCTACGTTCACCTGAGTTATGCTTGTCGATATCCTCTTGTGTGATGACACCTGCGTGTTTAGCAAGGTCAAGGTGTGGGTCAAAGCCTTCCTTAGACATCTCTGCAACATAGTTAGGATCTAATGGTTTCATGTAGTGACGTTTTGTCGTATCCTCTAAAGATGTCATATCAGCACCACACAATGTGTAACCCTCTGGTGCAACTAAACATCCTCGGATCTCTTTTCCGTAGGGTTTATCAACTGATGGCAAGTTAACCAATGGTTTTGCGTGACGAAAGCGGAGGGTGTTAGTGAACCCTGCAATAGTTGCTTGCACGTATCCATTGTCTTCTGCTTCAACCATTGATCTGAGGACACCAATACGATGTGTAAGAACAGACAACCCATCAAGAAGACTAATACTTGGTTCCTTGTTAACCAACTCTTTAACAGATGGACAGAGTTCTGAATCCCGTCGTATTTGTGGTACACTTTTCTCTTCCCCCGTGATCTTATTCCGTGTGAACTTGAATGTCCGTGGTTCCCAACCTAAGCTATACAACCAAGCCTTTACTTGGTCACTTGAGTTAGGATTACCACGACACTCGCTGTGGACTACCTCGATTGAGCTACAATCTGGGTGCTTATTGTATTCCAGACACAAGTCATACCATTTGTCACAGGCCACAGTAGTCTCACCGTTTGCTTTGTACATCTTATCAGGACGCTTGACTTCTTTCATCTTGACAACCTTTGGCATAGCATCGGCAAGCTGTTCTGTCTTCTGCTCTTTAAGCCATTCCCAGTCAGCCAGATGTTTAAGTGCTTTGTCTACATCTAATTTCCACTGCAGGGCCTCTTGTTCAGCAGCACACTGCATCTTGAACATAAGGTAGTCTATAAACTTCTCCATAACGTCTTTGTCGTCGTAGATCTCATTGATCTTAATCAGTAGGTCACGCCATAAGCGGCTATTGATCTTAACGTCCTCGTCACAACGGTGAGCATATTCCTCTGGAGAGAGGTTCTCCCAATCGGTGATCTTAGGTTTAGGTACGTTGTAATCCTGACCATATCCATCAAGGTTGTGCTTTAGTCTGTCGTGGTTTAAGTACCAAGACATGGCTAGTGTATCTATAAGCCGAGCGTTGATCTTAATCCCCAGAACCTTCTCTGCTTGAGGGATATCAAACCTGATGATGTTATGACCTACAAGAGTTTCACTGTTAAGTAAGACGTATCGCATTTCATCGTAATCATGTGTATGCTTTACAGTCTTACCAAAGTCATTAGACCAAGATAGAACGTGTATCTTAGTGCTGTTTAGTCCGTCAGTCTCAATATCGAATACTGTCAATTATAGTACCTCTCGTAAAGTAAACGTATCGTAGTTAAATTTCATCTTACCTGCTGGCCCTTCTTGGGAACAGGGTCGGTTCTTCTCAACTTTGATATAGGTTGTGTTCTTTTCTTCTACTGTCTCAGCATCTTTATCACGGTTAAGGTCAATAATAACAGATGCACGTTGTCCAATCATCTTACAGTACTTAGGATCACCGTTGTCGTTAGTGTGTGCGATAGTAACAATACCTACGTTAAGATCTGCTGCCATCTTAGATAAGCGTACAGATAAGTCGGCAAGCTGCTGCTCCTTGCTTTCTTCACTAGAACCAGTAACCACGTCCTGTATTGGTTCAAAGAATACAAACTTACAATCACAGGCTTGACTAAAGAAACGGATCTGGTCACACAAATCGTCTGCACCTTGGCCGTCTTCTAAGAAGAACTGGTAATAATTTTCAGTCTCAGTTAAAGACCTGATGGCACCCCTAACAAGGCCATCTGCATCCTTCTGTTCAATTAAGTCACGACGTGTCATATTATCATTAAGTTCGTAAGAGACTAGGCCAAGCACTGACCGTAGTTTAGTTTCCTCTAGGTGCCACGTAGCGATCCTCACACCACGCTGAATCATATTGTACTCTAAGTAACGCATGATCTCAGTTTTACCAATCCCAGTAGGTGCCTTAATGACTGTGAAGTGACCTTGCATTAGACCTAAGATCTTAGCATCTAGCTCATTAATTCCTGTGGGTACATACTGCAACTCTGGTGTTTCATCGTACAACTTGAGGAACTGATCTGTGGTGTTAAGAACATTGTCTGGGGTATACTTCTTAGCATTATACCAAGCCTGTTTGAACTCTACCATAGACCTGTTGGTTAGAAAATCGTTAGCATCTTTGTATTTACCATGAGCTACACGATACACCTTATTAGGAAACAACTTAGAGATACGGTCAGCTATAGAATTACCTGCTTCGTCGTTATCCACAGACAGAACAATCTTCTGGAAGCTATCTAAGTAGTTTTTGCAGTTTTCCCAGATTTGCTTTGATGGGGTAGCAGAAGGTAAAGAAACCACGGGGTGGAGACCAGAACCACTACCATCCGTTAACATCTGATAGACAGACATGGCATCTAGTTCACCCTCAGTGATTGTAAGAACCTTAGAACAACCTGCAACAAACTTGTCCATACCGAAGAGTTCATCAGTCTTAAACCCTTTGCTAGTATAAAAGGCTTTCTCCTTAAGGTTGCGGGTTTTTGTACCACCAGATGGGTATTTATAGACCTGTGAATCTTTGTCACCAAAGGTTAGAACGTCATACTTTTCCATAGTCTTGATGGATAAACCACGCCACTCTTTGTACTTACCCTCTCCCCTTAACTCTGGCTGATTATCCACAACAAGTTTTGGTGAAGAGTTCGGTTTTGGGTAGGTCTCTTCTGCCCACTCATGGGTTTTATCTTTGGAGGGATAGGCACGTTTACAAGAAAAACACTTACCAAAACCACGAGTATTATAACTAAAGGCATCGGATGAACCACAATCCACAAAAGGGCATGGTTGACCAGTTATATTTTCGTATGTCATATAGACTCCTTTATTAATCATATTCCTATACGGAGGGCTTTCGCAAAAGGGGAACATAAGTATATATGCACCCAGTTAAACAAAAATTAAGCCAGTCTGTCAAAGATTTTCAACCTGTTGCAACTTTACAACAATATCTCTAACTTTCTTAACTATCTTAGATTCCCTATAGTACGCAGCTTCCTTGCTTATGCCAAAGAATTGGCCACACTCTGCTAGGGTCATATCTTCATCGAACCGCATGTAGAACATAAGTTGTTCATCCCCACTTAATTCCCTCGAGAGGGTGCGATAGAGTACCTTAACAAAGTTTATATTCTCGTAGATTTCCTCAGAGGACGGTTGTACTATGTTAGACTTCTCTGCATCAACTACCTCAGACTTAAGTGTCATACGAAGAAGTTCAATACCATCATCTGTCCAATTAGTGTCAACATCACTCAGGTCTACATCTTTATTCCTAGCAAGCCTACGAGAGACATCAGACTTAGGTACAGTGACTGGTAAGACGCTAAGGTTTAGGTAATCATGCATAGCACTATTAGCCTTCCTGTAGAGCTTAAATACTGGTGCATCTGGCTCTTTAGCTAACACCTCATAGCACATTACTATGCCCTCTGAAACTAAGTCTTCGTAATGAGTAGGATTCTTGTAACGTCGTGCCAACCGTTTGCACATACTAAATATTTCTTTAGCGTCCATCTCTTATCCTAACAATAGCCTGAAACATACCCTCTTCTGATTCCATTGCCGCCCATAGGTCTACCAACTGTTGGAACGAGAATGATATTAGGTCGTACCTATTTTCCATCTCATCAAATTGCCTTATGTAGCACACACCTTCTTCATCTATAGTTAATTCCAGATCATCAAACTCCCCTTGTTCATCCATAGATATAATACTTGTGAACCTGTCTTCAAATTCTACACTGTACATCATTCTTCCTTTAGACAAAATTCGCACAAATTTCCATCGGAGGGGCAACCACAAATACTACACTTTTCCTTTTTGTTTGCCTCTTCTCTTTCCTTAGCACGTTGTCGTTCCTCTGGTGTCATCTCACGGATAACCCTGTTTGCCCTATCTACGAACCATTCATTTGGTATGGGCTTACGCCCTTCTGGTATCTTAGCCATCGTGCCACTCCACTACTCGTCCTGTGTTCCATGTGTCAGCCTCTGCCTGTGCTTCCTCTTTAGTGTCGTAGAGTTGAACAGGTGTAAGGTTAGTAAATATTTTAGAGTTCTCCCTGACGTAATCAGAGTGACCTAACTCTATGTCAATCATCACTGCGTACTTCATCTTTGTAATACTCCATGTGGTCTGTGATAAAGTCATACACCAAGCCCATATCTAACTTGGCGGCTGCACAATATAGGACTAGCTTTAGCCCTTCCTCTGCCAGTAACCCACGGGCATGTGCATCCATGTGAAACTGATAGGTGGCACTACCATCTTCGTGTTCTTCTACGGTTTCGACACCGATCATACCTACGTCATCATTCATCATTCTTCTCCTTTATGGCTAAGTAAGTTTGATATGCAAGAAATTCTGCAGCATCTTTAGGTGGCATAGAAGGCAGCATCTTTCCTGAGAACTCACCATCGCCAATGCGTTTCAATGCCGACTTAGCCATCTCTAGGTCTTGCTCTAACTTTTCGATATAGTCTGCCAATTCTTCCCACCACTCGTACTGCACCTGACCTGCAAGATTGTATTTGCGTAGTCTATCTGCGTAGTCACTCATTAGTCTTCTCCTCAAACTCTCGCTCTGCCTCTAGCAAGTCACGAATAATCGCTGACGCTGCCTCTGCGGTATACAATTCGCTTGCGACTGTCCGCCAACCCCGCCAACTCAACTGTTGAACCTTGAAGTAGTTGTTTTGAAAACTTGGCAATAGTGGGGTGTAGGCTCTTACTCTGTACTGAGTCATCATTCATTCTCCATTAATGCTTCCCAACTTACTGGGAACAACTTAGCCATCTCTGCGCTGATCTGATCTGCTACAATGCGTGACTCGTACTGTGTGTCAGGCTTACAACGTAGGTGACACATAGAAGCAAACGCATCTAGTGAACCTGACCAGTACCACTCAGTCATCATGTTCTGTGGCAAAATTGACCGTGCTTGCTCTGGTGCGACCCCTTGTTCAACCATTATACTATAGGTAGTAAATGCGTTACGACAGGTAGCTTGAAACATCATCTCAGCATCTAGGCTAATTTCCATCGGCCCCCCTGACCCCTGCTTTTTGTCCTCTGAACGACAACGCCAGTACGGTTCATACAACTCTGGTTCATCATCTACGTAACGACGTGAGATCTCATTCCACCGTAGAAACTTGTGCTTGACTAACTGACGTGCCACAAAGATGGGTGCTTTAACGTGGAACGATGCAAAGGCATGACCAAATGGTGAGATGTGCTTGTGTTGGGCTAGATAGCGGATCAGCTTCACGTCACGTTGATGCAATGCTTTCTCTAGTGGGCCATTAGTATCAACCCCAGAGTAAATGTACTCAGACTTCTTACCAAAGCTAACTCGTGCTGCGTTCACTACTGACAAGTCATTACCCATGTGGTCGATGTATGTTGCTGTAATATCTACCATTTCTTTCTCACTTTCCAATATACCCAACTTTGAAGGCAGTGATCATCACCTAAGATAGAGTCTATCAACCACACGATGTTGGGTTTGTTTTGTCTTTTCCAGTGCCAATTCCTAGCACTAAATGTTTGGTTATTATCCCCGCCTAGTAATACATTTAGTAGGACAGACAGGGATGTCAAGACCTTAGAAAGGTACTTCATCTACAAATCTCCAATCACCATTTTCCAGCAAGCTGACGGGCTTGCGCCCTTTATCACGGGGGTCATTGAACCATCCTTTTGACATATGTAAATGACGCAGATCCACAACATCTTCCATCTCTTCAAGTTCTGATTTCTTCGGGACTATGCCCATCTGCATCAGGAACAGATCCAAATTAACATTTTCCATTGTATATTACCTCTAGTTCGTAACCCTTCTCTAACATAGCAGCCACAAACTTATCAACTTCTTTTCTTGTCATTCGGTGTGTTGCTAAGACTTCACCCTGATATGTTAATACAACAGGTGCTTTATTTTCCTTGGGGGGCTGTGTAGAATACATGATCGCCTATCCTTCCGACTTTATAATAGTGTTTTGCCCATGAGGGCCTCACAGAGAGGCTGTGGTAATGGGTAGCCTCTAATTCGGTATACCCCCCATCAAAAACCTCTGAGGCTATTGTACGGGCCTGATTCATGGCTCTCCATTCGATTGCATCATTTAGGGCATACTTTTCCATCTTATCTGACTTTCCATCATGTGTGAAAGAAAACTGCTTATCTTGGAAAACGACACCACAAATAGTGTCAGGCCATCTGTCATCAGCTACACGGTTCATCACCACCTCTGCAACAGCATACTGCCCCTCGAAGGGTTGGTCACGAGCCTCAAAGAAGATCGCAACCGCCAAACATTCAAGCCCCAACACTATTCAAACTCCGTGTGCATTTGACTGCCATACACTTTAATTTCCATTGGTAGGTCATCATTGTAAATCCCACCTTGTTCTTGGATGTGTTTATAAAGGTCTTTCGAAGATCCGATCAGGTCACACAGACTGTCTAGTGCTGTCAGGCTGTCACCCCCTGTCACAAAAGTGAACTTATGGGTTTCCATTTCCCAATCCATTTTGCAGTTCTTAATCATTGTATACGACATATTAGTTTAACTCCACTACACGGTTAAGGTTGAAGGAACGCCAAGCCTCTTTTTCAGTATCCCAGACGGGCATGTTGTCAGGCACATCAGACTTAGGTTCATCAGGTGTAGGCATCATAGCTTTCATCTCACGGATTTCCCCATTTACCTTAGCAAAGGTTACCTTAAACGGTTTATCATAACCAATCTGCATTAAGGTCTTCATTACGGTTTCTTTAGCTTCAAACATATTATTCTCCTTCTTCATCGTAATACATATCCTCTTCCACGTCCTCGTGGTAACCACAACAAGGACAAACGAATGCTTCCTCATAGAACTGATCTTCTTGTACGTGTACAACCTCTTCACAGGCGGGACACATAACAGTTTCGTAACCTAGTTTACCTAACATATCTACCTCCTAGTATCTGTAGTTACGGACTTCTTGTATATCTTCTAGAAGACCATTAGCAGAGTATCCATAGGATTGCAATAGCTTTGCTACACTTTTAGGGTGATTAGCTACAACATGCTCTAGGTCGAGATCCTCGAAGTCATACGGGCTATCGAAGCCAGAGTAATCAATGTCAAACTCTGGTTTACGAGAAATAATGAGACTGGAAAAATCTGCATTGATGAAGGCATCAGCTACAGTATCCATGAATACAAGGTCTTGCTGCTCGATGTTACGGTGTTGGTCAAAGTAACCTACAGATACATTAGTACACTCAGGGATGAGGTGCTTGTACTCGTTGCTGTCGGTATAAGAACCACGAGTATCTGTAGTGTAACCAAGGTCAAGGCACTGCTCTAAGGAATAAGCAAAGTCATCAGAACATGTACGCATACTCATCTGATGTGTAATTATAGAGCTATAGCCGTAACGGTCAAACGAGATGGCTGCATCTATACCTGCAACTACGTCAGGTGTCTCACGAGCTATATAATCTGAACCAAGACAACCAATTTCCTCGGAGGCATGTACAATGTACAGACCCTCGACACCTGCTTGGATCATACGAAGCATGATGTAAATACCTGTGGTACAGTCAGCACCTAAGCAGTCACTGTTAGATACTTTGGCAAAGTCTTGGTAGACTTCTACAGTCTGATAGCCGCCATTCTTGTGTACAGTGTCATGGTGGGACATAAATGCGATCTTGGGGTTACCTATGCGCAGAATATAGTTACCTGCTGTGTCAGGCTTACCGAAGATAGGCTCTAGGTATTTACGACAGAACTTCTTCTGGCTAACTGAGTCTTGTGGTCGCTTGTATTGTAGCATGTCGATGTAAGTTTGTTTATTGTAAGTCATGTTATCTCCTAGTATCGAAGCTGCTGCTTCTGTAAAACTTTTCTGTTAGATATTCTTTTTTGGTTAGGTCGTCAAGAATTATTTTTGTCGTCGACCACGAAATCTCCAGCTCGGTCACTAATTTCCATCGGAGGGGTTCCTTCATAATTTCCACTGTAGGGGGTCTATATTTCCACTGAGGGGGTCACTCTATATTTCCACTGAGGGGGGTCGGGTGTAAATTTTTTGACTATGACTTTCGAAAGTTTAGGTAGACTTTCGTTAGTTATAGAACTTTCGTTAGTTCATATAGACTTTCGAAAGTTATATAACGAACGATAGTTCATATAGACTTTCGTTTGTCTACATGTATAGGTTGAGCGAACAAATTTCTGACACTCAACCATAAGTTGTATAGAATAGAACGGTTCTAAGTACCGCATAAGTTGTAAACCTCATACGCTTTTAAGTTGTAAGAAATAATCTTCTACACGCACTTTTAAGTTGTGTCAAGCGATACACCTAAAAGTTGTAAACTATTGATTTACACAACTTTTGCGAGAACCTCCCCTGCTTTCCTTTGGGTTGTATAAAATTGGTTTAACTCTCATTTTAGGTTTTTATATTGTGCCTATATATATAAGGTGTTATTTCTTGGTTGTGGCCGATGGTGGCCGCCTAGTTTTTGGAGTTACTAAAATGAACACACTGACCAAGATTGTCTTTATCGCTCAACTTTTGCTTTTCGCTTTTTTGCTTGGCCGATGGTCATACAATGATTGCGACGGGTACGGCATATTTATTCCAAGTATTGGCGGTTGGCACGTCGAAACCGATGCAGAATGTGGAGTATGAGACAATGCAAACTGACCTGACACATAAAACCTTGGCCGCTTTTTTGTCTTCACCTGCATTGGCGGTAAACCCATATCGGGAACACAATGACCTTGAATTTAAGTTAATTCGGTTGTTTGCGGAATGTGGTTGTTTGGATCGCAGTCTATCGTTGAAATTGGTTTCATATATCAACCCAACTTTTGATGGAAAAATGCTTTCCATATATATCAACGCAAAAGATGCAGAACGCAACCGACGCACAATCGGTAAACCTGCCAAGCTTATTCGCAAGCTTGATCCAACTATTTCGGAAAGTGACCTTGAGGCTTTCAGTGTATGGTTCAAAGATTGTACACTTGCCAATGATGGTCTTATTCTGAAAACCGCAACCGATGCAGACACTTTTGCAAGTGTCTATAAAATGGACCAAGCTGCCAAAAGTGATCCAAATTTAGGTCACGATAGAAAATCATTGTCGGCAAGTTGCATGCGCTATGATTTCTCACACTTGCCATATCACCCCGCCTATATCTATGGCTCAGGCGATTTCACGCTTGGTTGGATTGAGAACAGCCAAGGTCAGTTAGCGGCAAGGGTGGTTGTTTGCACCCGTATTAATAAAGACGGTTTAAAGTGTTTTGTTCCTGCCCCCATCTATACAAATTCAAACGTGGCGGCGGATATGTTAGACACTTGGATTGACCAAGAAAAAGCAAAAGCAACTGACCAAGAAAAACATACTTGGTTAAACGCTAAGTTATTACGCATTGAAACCGACGACGGTTTACTTGCGCCATACTTTGATCGAGATAGCAGCGTCAAGGATAACGGCGATTTCTTGGTTGTCTCTCGATTAGGTGATATTGAATTATCATCAACACATGGCACGGTTTCAGATTACGAGTATCATTGTTCGTGCTGTGGCCAAGGTTTAAATGAATACGACACTTTTTGGGGCAATGACGAAGTTTATTGCGATAGTTGTTTCACCGATACTTTCACCTATTGTGATAATTGTGAAGAATACGACATAAACGAAAACATCACAATCGTTGAAGGCCACGGATCTATCTGCAGTGGTTGTGTTTCTTGCGATCCTGATTTTGTGCAATCCCATGATGGCGAAATCTATCATATTGACGATTGCGTGTGGATTGAAAGCGATAGTGAATTCTACCCATTGTCTTATGAAGGCAAGGCATGGTTTACATCCGATATTGATGGTGAACCCTATTCTATAAATGACCAAGCGAAATTGCCCCTATGGTTTCCCGATGTAATGACAAGAGATCAAGCGATTGAGAGCGGCCATTGGACACTGACCACCAAGATTGAAACCGTGTGGTATCAACCAAGAACACGCAATTTCGGTTTATCCGATGGTCTTGGCTATTACACAACCAATGTGATTGAGACATGGGAATTGAAACCTTGGTTAGAATGGAATGGGTACGAGATAGTGAATAACCAACTTGACCTATTTGAAGACGCCTAATCAGAACCACCAATAACAACTATCGAACCCTATGTTTAGCGCATAGGGTTTTTTTGTGTGCCTATCGTTAATTGGAGAACCATTCTTAAAGTTGTATTGTATCAACAGCTTACAACTATGGGGTGAAATCGCTCCACAATCGCCAAACGGCATTTTATGACCTATGATGTACAAAAGTTTTTACCCTATTGTGTGGCCGTTATATTGAGCCTGTGACGCTATTGTGTTTTTGGTTGTGGTTCAATGGTTTATTCTATGGTTTAACTTGATAATGGGGGCGATTTTCAAATGTATCAATCAAATGAATAGACTATGGGAACCTGCCCTTGCGCTCCGATTGTCAAGTAAAAATGTTTACGTTTGCCTATTTTATTGTAATACTGTTGCATTTATGTCACACCTATACCAAAGCCAGGGTCGAGCTATACCAAAGGATATGTCAATGGGACCCTTGGGATTATACGAGGGGGAAAACGGATGGGCTGGTATACCCCTATAACTACAACATAAGGAAATTAGTTAGGGTGTGTCACTCTGTCGCATGTACAAAGGTAATTCTATACCCCAGTGTGATAAAAATGTCACACAAAAGCAAAATAATACAAAAAAATAAAAATAGTTATTTAACTTATGCCATTCTGGGTGTGTACATATATATAAAGGGTCTTTAGCCCAGTCCCTAGTATAGGAATATGGCTATATAATATATAAGGTATATACCTTGGTATTATTACTGTAGTATATTCCATTTGTATATCCTCCCTCCTATCAACCACAGTGAACCTAGCCACAGTATTCTTATGTAGATGTGACTGTGCCGATGATAGGAGGAGAAGGATTATTTCTTATTCTTTGTGGTCATCTTATGTCTATCCAAGCAATTCCATATAGTGAAATTATAGCCAAGAAGGTTAGAGAAGGTATCCGTAATGGGGTATCTGTCAAAGACATTATGGCATCTGTACAGAAGTATCAGAATGCACCATCCTCTACAGCTACTTTCTATAAACTGT
>Ga0196905_1000143_pt1 | contig 27774 bp, 52 predicted proteins | sample CB_VirMetaG_3_FD_169098 | JGI IMG/M metagenome (GOLD analysis project Ga0196905, IMG submission 169098) | Freshwater to marine saline gradient viral communities from Chesapeake Bay - CB_1508_1S Viral MetaG (v3) (version 3) | ecosystem: Environmental > Aquatic > Marine > Coastal | place: USA... | reverse complement strand
AATTGATCATCATTACTAGCGGTTATCGTCCTGTTGCGATCAATCGGATGGTTGGTGGAGCTAGCAGCAGCGAACATCTGTTCAATGATCAGGATGTCGGCGCTGTTGACTTTTACGTTAAAGGCGAAGATATCTATAAAGTTCAGGCTTGGTGTGATAAGAACTGGCCTTACAGCCTAGGCTATGGCGCACCTAAAGGTTTTGTTCATTTGGGTATGCGCAGGGGCAGACCAAAGGTGCGCTGGGATTATTAACTTGCTACCCTGAAACATATGCGATCCTGCTATGTCTTGGGGGCGATGGATGGTTGTAGAGTTCTCCGTAGAGGAAGAACTACAAATCGAGAATCAAGCTAGATCTGTGCATCGTTGCACGGATACAGAGCAGGTCACTAGGTTGTGCTCGTCGTTAGTCAAACAAAACGCGTATTATCAAAAGCTGCTCCGTCAAGCTACCGGTCATATTGCTGAGCTTGAAATGATTGTATTGTTGGCGGACGATGTTAAATCACAGTGCGCGTTTGATGATTTGGATCAGTCTCGTCAAGATGACACTCCGGACCAAAACCTGTTGTCAAGACTTCTTTTGACAGTCCTGTCGTTTTTTGTTGCTTGCGGTTTTGCCGTTCATCGTCTATGGCATCAAGTGAAACGAGCCAAGAATCCAAAGATTCACGACTAGGTGTTTTAAGCGGCAAGCCTAGAAATTTGCGTAGCTCCTTTTTGTCGCGGATCAAAACGCTAACACCTGAACTGTAGGCAATAAAGACCCGCCCGTCAAAATCAACATAGGTTTCAACAGACTGAAACCTGCTGATCACTAACCTATCCCGCTTCATACCATCTCCAATCGACTTTGGCAGTGCGTTGTTTGCCTTGGGCGTTAGGCAACCAGGTCACTGTATCTTCAATTACGAGCATCTCAGGTGGCTGCACAGTATGAAACCGATGTCTGCAGGCTGGACATTTGCGTGATCGCCAGAAGCCTTTGTCGTCAGTACGCACAGTGCTGACAACATCAGATAAGTGTGAACCGCAATTAGGGCACGGCGGACCCATCTTGTTAGACGCCATGGTTCAACCCCAACCCCAGATCAAGCTGGAGCTGTTGCTCTGTCTCAAATGCTTTTTTGGCGGTCCCTTCTTCAAGATCAACCTCATCTCGTTTTCTGATGCTCTGATCATTTTGCGTGCTGCTTCTCGACCGATGTTGAATGTTTGAGCGACTTGGACAACTGTTGTTTCTCCCCCTGTATCTAGCCCGTATCGCATGGATAAAGCCTTCCGGTGATCTGGCGTCATATATTCAAGCGCCTGACTGACGGCTTCGACTTTTGTGTCCTGCTCTAGTTCATCGTCTACAGATGGACCATCGCAGGCAATCATCTCAATCCAGGAACTAGCGTCATCGTGCCCGTTCAGTTTGATCTTGGCATCAAGGCTGGCTGCATCAATCGAGGCGGCTAAGTAATCCTTCATTGCCCGCTCGGTTACACCAGCAACCTCAGCACACTCCGCGATGCTTGGTGCTTTGCCGTGCTGAGCCTGGTATTCAAGCGTGAATGTCCGCACTTTGCGAAGGGCGTCACCAGCACCAGTCGGCAGTTTGATCAGGCGATCTTGCACCTGAATCGACCGCATGATGCCTTGACGAATCCACCAGTAGGCATAGGTCGAGAACTTATACCCGCGAGCAGGATCAAACAGCTCAACAGCGCGAATCAATCCGATGTTGCCTTCCTGCACGAGATCGTGCATCGTCAGGCGATTAGTCAGGTGCTTGTATTTCTTGGCAACGCCGACCACTAGGCGTAGGTTGCCTTTGATCATTCGCTCTTTGGCACGCTTGCCAATCCGCAGGATGCGTTGCTCTTCTTTGCTGGGCTGGTCAGTTTGAACGGCGATCATCTTCTGGATCGCATGTCCGAGTTCAATTTCCTCTGCTGCGGTAAGCAAAGGGATTTTGCCGATCTGATTGAGGTAGTCGCGCAGTGTGTCTGACATTAGTCAAAAAGAAGGGGGGCTTTCGCCCCCGGTTACGTTAGACCAGAACGCTCAAAATGGAAGGTCGTCCGCCGCACCCTTTGCCTTGGGCGGCAGGGTGAAGTCGTTGACGGCAACGTCTAGCGATGCGCCAGGGCTGCCATCTTTCCGCTCGAACGTTTCGATGTAAGCCTGCCCGGTCACGGTGACTTGGCTTCCTTTGGTCAGGTAATCGTCCACAACTTTGGCACGCGGACCCCAGACTGCACAGCGCAATGCGGTAGTGCGATCTTCGCCCTTGACCTTTTTGTTCACCATCAAGGTGAAGTTGGCGACCTCACGATCACCAACGGTCTTGAGTTCAGGATCAGCGGCAAGGTTGCCTACTGCGGTGATTTGGAGCATGATCCGAAGAATTTGGAGAGGATAATTGACAAGGCTTGCGGCGCTGTGTACTGTCTGGCTTGCATGAAGTGCTCAAGTTGCTGCCTTAAATGAGGCGGCACTAGATTGTTCAGTTCAGCGTGCTGATGATGCTTCATCGTGTGTCGTTGTGCGGCATAAGCTGCCGCCATCTGCGCGTGCATCATCTCATCAGACATGGCGCTGCCGTGGTTAGGTTGACAGGCGCTCCTGAATAAACAGCAGGTGTTTAGGGAGCGTGATGTGAGCCGTCATTAGCTCACCGTCAGGCACCTCGAATACCTTGTTGAACTCCTTGATAATCTTGTTGCGTTTAACAACAGGTTCTGCCGCTAACAGGTCGCGGATCGTTTTCAGATCCTTGTCTGTAATGGGCAGTTCTTCAGGGTCAAGCTCAGGTGCCGTCTGTTCCTTTGTAGCAGCGGCAACTGGTTTTGCTTTGGCTGGAGCTGGAGCCTCAACAGTTGGTTGCACTGGAGCATCCTTTGCGGCTTCGACTTCTTCTTTGGCCCACAGCTCATAGCCGAGACCAAAGAAGTAGGCTGCTGCAGCACAAAGCCCGCGACGGTGAGTGTCTGTTAAAACGCGGCAGGATACCTTGTCAAACTGAACTGGCTGATTGCGATGATCCTGGCAGGGGTACGGGAAGCAAACTGTTGCTTCGCCTTCAGGACCACGGAAGTAGCCCATGATGTAGCCGCTGTTATCAGGCGCACGCCAGACATGGCTGCCGTTATCGTCTGCCATTAAGGCAAACTGCCAGCCTGGTGCATGGTCGTGCAGGTAATGCGCGATCCTCGCCCATGAAACGTAGTCAGCGGCGTAGGATCCTGTGCCCTTACGGAATACGTCATCTTTGGTGATGACACCCGCAAGATTTGGGTAGGTCATGAGTTGGTTGTTAACGCAGTGAGCGTGATGATGGCGCCAGGCTGCTCGCCTTCTACGCAGTATCGCTTGGTGGCATTGAGAGTAACCACCTGTCGATCATCATCAAATAGGACACCTGTTAAGGCATCGTTGGTTGATCTGGCGAGCTTTTCGATGTCGCCATTTCGGGCTGAAGTGCAGTGCTGGGGGGCGGACGGGCGTAAGCCATTTTTGCCTAGGTGGGACGCTGGTCTTTGGAACTTGAATACTACCGAAAGTGCCATGGCAGGGGTAGTATCCCAGCCGGTTGGTTTAGCGGCTAGGGCTGCGTATTTCACGTCCTGCCGCCATGGTTTGACGTTCTTGCTGGATTCCACCATGACGCCTTTGCCAATGTGCCGTTTGCTGCCTTGAGGAGCTGGCAAGCCGCATACGGCAAAGGTGATGGAATCGTTCAAGACATGGTGCGAAGCTGGTAGTAGATTGTCACGTTTCTGGTAGCAAGTCCACTGTCAATGTCTTGCTCCTTAATGGTGCGGATTGCTTTCTCTGCGTCTTTGCTGTGCTTGTAGCTGTTGCGTTGGCAGCGTGTGTACTTGGCGTTGGGAAACTCGTAGATGCCGTCTTCGGTTTGGAAGTCGTCGAGTTCGCCTAGTGCCATGGCACCTTGGAGCTGCTCTTTGACGAAGGCTTCGCGGGCGTCTAGCTCCTCGCGTTCTGAGCGAATGGCTAGCAGTTCGTCGATCAGGCTTTGAGCTGTTGTCATTGTGCGCGTTGAGCGGTGGGGCAGAGCAGTTGCTGTTGCTCGATGTACTGAAGAGTGATGCCAGCGCCTAGGACGGCAATCAGGCAGAAAAGAAAAGGCAGGCTGCTACGGATTGATGGTCGTGAGTAGGAATCCATCAGGACGTACAGCCCGCGCTTGAGGCGGACGGTATGTTTCATCGCGTGGTGATTTTGATCCGGTTGGACAGGTCTTGGATCAAATCGCGTCCGTAGTCAGTGCCGGGATCAGCACCATGACGGCGGAGTAGATCTGCTGCCAGCTCGTATAGCTCATCGCACAGTTCGTTGGCGATGTAGGTGTTGAGGTCGCTGGCTAGTTCAGTGGCTAGCTGGCGCTCTTCGGTTTCGGTGAGGTCGTAAGGCATGGTGTGAATACGCGTTGGGTGTCAGGAAATCTGGGTTACATGCCGAGTCGGCAGTGTTACCCAGCAGCCAAGTTCGGATTGCAGCTCAGGAGGAGCGCCAACGATTTGATAGTCGGCAATCTCACCGAAGGGCGTATTCCGAACGTCGTCGGCATTGGAAAAGGTGAAGCCTTCGTAGTCTTGTGCGATGTAAAGCATTTGGTTTTACGCGTTGGGCTGGTGCTAGCTCAAAGGCTGGCGGTGAAAGCCTTGAGGGCTTCCATGGTTGCAGTGCAGGCTGCCTCAGCGGCGTGGCGCTCTGCGTCGGATGCGTTGCGCTGCAAGCAGTCGTGGTAGATGCCGGTTGCGTGCTTGCGCTCAGCGTGCAGGTAGCGGAGCTGCTGGATTTGGGCGGTTGTCATTGGTGCAGTTGCGCGTTGGGTAGGGTGCCGGACCAACCGGCGGTGTGGGCTTAGTCAGGCCGTGTTGCGCTCGGGTTTTACGACCTCGTGTGCGCTGTTCGGTCGGGGGTTGAGTTTTATGAGTGGTCCCCTCCCCTCATGGATCCAATATAACCCTAAATCGGGTCAAAAGCAAGCCTTTTCCAGTCCGAAAACAAATCTTTATACATGAGTCGCCAGGTCTCGCACTCGCTGTAGTGGGATGGCAGCAACCTGAGGGACCACTGCATTGCCAAGTGCCTTCAGCCTGTCCACCCGACCGGAAATCCCATCATCTCCTCGACGAATCGCGGGTTTAGAAACATAGGTTCGCCAATCCGGACTGAGCGATTTGTTCCCGGTTCGCCAGTTAACCCGTTGTTGTGACCCAAGTGTGCTCCTATCGCCCATGGCAGTTTCATGCCCCTGGTGATCCCTACTGCTGGTGGGCAATGCCAGGTCGCATCGTGATTGCTCGCTGCTGGCGTAGGGAGCATGTTTCGCGCTATCACCGTCTCCAGATTTTGAAACCGTTTGCCTTGTAAATTCCCAACTGTGTTTAGCCTGGCCGTCATCGCTGAGCAGGCGCGAGGCGTAGGCAACAAGCCACCATCGATCTCTTCTATGACAGGCTCCCAGATCTGATGCCGGAATACATGCCCACTCCGCATCAAACCCTGCCTCGGCCAATTCTCCAAGAACGGTGTCCAGTCCGTTATTAAGGATCGCTGCGACGTTTTCCAAGACGACGTATCGTGGCTCCACCATGCGAACGACTCGCATGAGTTCAAAAAAGAGACCTGACCGCGTGCCTTCCTTGATGCCTGCTTGCTTACCTGCAAGGCTGATGTCTTGACAAGGGAATCCACCGCAAACAACGTCGGCTGAATGTCGTCTTGGTTCGTAGGTTGTGATGTCATCGTGAATAGGAACAGTTGGCCAATGCCTAGCAAGAATTGATTGGCAAAATGGTTCGCGTTCTACAAAGGCGACAGTTTCAAATCCACCGACTAGCTTTTCTGCTGCATAGCTAAATCCGCCTATGCCGCTGAATAGATCTAGTAATCGGAGTTTTGATGTCATTTGATGAAAAAGAAGGGGGCTTACATGGAGGCTGCTTACACGGTGCCAATGACGTTACGAACGCTGGCACTACACCGTGTCCTCGACGGGAACCTTTGGCTTCAGCGCTTGGGAGCTGTAACCCACCAGTTAGCCCGACCAGTGGCATCCCCTACGCAGGCAGCAGCCGTAACCGTGGCAATGTCTCCACGCCAATGCCCCATGATCAGTCCAACAGATTTTTGTCGATGTAATGCTTGGCAGGGTCTAACTGCCAGCAATATTCCAAGTAGGCAATCTGCCACTCTGACTCGCTTTCGAGCATGTATTTCTGCATTGGATCAACAATGATGCAGTCCTCAGCAGGGATGCGGTCAAACAAGCCAAGAATCCTCAAAACGAAACGCCAGATTGCCCGTAGCATCAGTCCTCTGTTTTGTTGAAGTTGACGACCTCAGTTACAGCGCCTTTGAACCCGTGGTAATACAGAGTGCCGCTGCGCTGCTCCTCAGGACAGAAGCATTCATAGCGAAGATCGCGCACGACATCGATCAATAGAGACAAAGCGTCATTCATCTGGTAGATGGCGTTGTGATCAGCTTCCTCGCTGTCATCCTCGTACCAATCGCTCATCGCAGCACCAATGCAGGACTGGATCACCTTGAGCTGGGCTTCGTGCTTTTCTAGCCACTCGCCACGCAAAACTAGGCGCTGCATCCTGTTACGGTGTGCTGCTTTTGCGAGATCTTCTTGTTCCTTTTTAACTTCATCCATGACTGGTGTTGTAAGTTTTTTTTGTTTGGTCATGAGAAACCTTCCTCTAGGTTGACGGTGACGCCGCATTCATCCCATAGGCGAGCGGCGTATAGCTTGCGCAGTTCACGGCAGTCACTGGCTTTTGACCAGTGGTTGTGCCGTGCAAAGTAAGCCTCGCGTGTAGTTTCCCAGCAGTAGCCGGTATAAAGCAGCTCGCTAGGAACTGCTTTGACAGGTGCCTTGTAAATCATCGCCTGCGCTTGTGAAACATCTCTGTCAGTTTGATGTCTAGTTGGCAGATGGCGTGTCCCCAACTGCCGGGTTCAGGCTGCCAATCAGGATCATGTTCGTTGCGGACTTGCCGCACGACTTCATAGAGCAGATCAAGCTCAGTGCTGTTGAACGTGCAAACGTATTCGCGTGTCATCGTGCAATGAACTCCTGAGCGCCTGAGTGTGTGGTGGCAGGCTGCCTGCTGGCTTCAATGCCAATCATGGCAAAGGCAGAGGCGGCAAACAAAAAGCAGATGAAGTTGTTGACAACATTCAGCCTGTGGTTAGTAGCTGTTCCACGCGTCCGCCTGCGGGACGTATTCGACGTGGAACGTCGCGCCCTTGATACTGCAACCTGACTTGAGTAACTCAAGCTTGTCGTAGGCGGCAGATTCGAGAAACGCGGCAGATCCAGTTGACGCGGTGCGTGTTCCGTATTCATCGGTGATGGTGCAAAAGATTTCGTACATGAAAGCTGATGTCAGTTAGAAGCGCCAGAGCGCAGGGTCTGGTGAAATTTGCTGCTTATACCGTAAGTATCAAGCAGCTCAGGAAATGCCTCAATAATGCGGTTTTTATTGATTGGATCTGCCTTCATGCCCGCTTGGGCAAGAGCTTGGTAAAAGCTGCCGCCGTACTGATAGGCAGCAGCAAAAGTCCAGTAAATGTCGGAGTCAGTCATTTGCGCATTGGCTAGGTGGATGCGCAGCCTTGGCTGCACAAACACAAGATGCCATGGATCCGGTGGAAATGCAACCTGATTCCAGCGGAAAGTGACGCTTTATCAGGTGGACCCATGCTTTAGTCCAGGGAACTTGCCTCCTTTGCTTTTGCCGCTACCACCAGCACGCTTTCGACCCTGACGCTCATACCGCAGTTCTGAATCAACATGCGCCTGCTCAACTGCCTTCTGATACCCCGGTGGCGCCAGATCTGGTCTGCGCTCAAAAATCGCGGTCCAATCAAGATCGCTCAAAACGGCAGCTCCGTCAGCTTGAACTGGTCCCAGCTATCAACCCATGCCATCAGGCACTCATCCGGTGTGCTTTGCAAAACCCTGCTCTTGCCCGGACCTACCACCAGCGTGTAACACCAGTCCACTGTGAGCTTTGGGTGATGGTCAATCAACATCGCCAGATAGCCGCCAAGCTGTGATACCGCTGGTTTGCGGCGATCAACAGCAGAATCGCTCCCAACGGTCTTCAAATCACCAAGCACCACCTTCCCATTGTTGGTGCGCAGCAGGAAATCAAAACTGCCACCTATTCCCTTACGGGCATCGCATAGCCGATACTCCACCGCCAGCGGTTCTGATTCGTTGAACAGCCAGCAGCTATCAAGCTCGTCTGTCCATTCCTTGTAATCGGTCTGCGGCAATTCCTGCCCTAACAGCTTGGCTTCGCAGTAGCCGTGAACGCTATTGCCGCGTGGCGCCCAGATGTGCTTGGTGCGCTCAAACTGCGCTTCCTGTTCTGGGGTGGCGCGGTTAGTGACCTTGGAAACACTGAATGGCAGCCAGCGTCCTCGGTAGCGGTAGCGGTGCAGGTCAGGGTGAAATTCCAGGTCGTCGATGGGCGACAGCACGTTGCGCTAGGGTCGGTTTCGGTGTATCCTACACCCGTTCTGAACCGGGCACAACCCCTATGGCAATCGGAAAAGCCACCAATGTGGCCATCGACGACACCATCCTTGATCGGATGCAGCGCGTCATGCCTTCCTACCACTCTCGCAAAGCATTCATTAACCAGCTCCTTGACGAAGCCATTTCACGAAGAGAGACCTTGATCACCCAAAACGCAGAATCCGCGCCACAATAAAAAACCGCCCAGCGGCTACTGGGCGGCAACACTGATCTATGACGACACAATTATGCCAGACATCGAGCGCGAAAGGCGTGCTTGGCAGCTTTTGCAATGGGTTCCTTACTCATTGCCTGCAAAGTTCGACGAAGACCTAGCCCTTCAAGGTCATTACACAAAGCTGCAACGTCAGCGCAGTGATTTTGCCCTTGATCAATGGGATGCCACTCACCAAACGCCTACAAGTCCTGAGCTCGCTGCATTCCTAGAGCTAGAAGCCAAAGGCGTTTACAACCAGTCGAACTTTTACCTGCCAAGCAAAGCCAAAGATGGTTACTACTCCAGTCGGCTCAAACAATTCAACGAGCAAGCCACTCGCCTTAAACGACCATCAGGATCTACTACGGCTAATCGAAGAACACGCCGCCGCCGTGGTCTTACATGAAAAAGACCGAAGTAAGCACGCTCAACTTTTAAGGCTTTACGCCGAAGAAATTGAATGCCCGATTAGCGACAAAATTGCTTATGCCTACATCGCAAAGGCAAGCGGGACTGATGTTGCAGTTCCCGAACCAAAGCGCCAAGGGCAAAAGCTAAACGCCAATTCTGTCCCTTGGTGCTGGGATGGTTTGATCATGCAAGGGCTGTTCAATCTTCTAGTGGCTCCACCAAAAGTCGGTAAATCGGCTTTGCTAATTGGAATGATTGGCGCATGGTGGCGTGGTGATAACTTATTCTTGGGACGCCATTTCAACCAGCCATGCCCAAATGTTCACATCATTGGATCAGACCAGCCGGAATGTGATTGGTACAAACTTTTCATGCGTGAAGGTTTGATTGATCACGATGGCAGCATGGGTGGACCGATCAAAAACCTCTGGTCTGCTGATGCTCCGCTAACGCTGCACGATGAAGGTATTGAGGCTATCGGTGAGATTGCGGCTGCTGATCCTGGCAGCCTTTTCATCGTTGATAGCTACCACGCCTGCGTTAGCAGGCTGAACATTGATGAGGCAACTTCTGCTTTTGATGGTCCTGCTCGTCAGCTCATGGCAGCGGTAACAGCGCATGGCTGCACCCTTGTCGTGATTCACCACGCGAATAAAAGCGTGGCCGGTGGTAATGCCACCAACGCCAGCAGAGGATCCAACGCTTTGCCTGCAGCAGCATCACAGCTCATTTTGATGAACTGGCTACGGGCACCAACTGACGGTCAAATGCAAAGCGACCATCGGGTTGTGCTGAAGACCCAAGGGCGAGCTAAGAGCACCACCCTGCTGGTGGAGCTGCAGGACGACGGTTGGATCAGCCACGGCGATGGTGATCACGCTTTAGCTCTTGAGGCTGCTGCAGACGCTGAAGAGGATCTCAGCGGGCGTCAGGCGGACATGTACGACTACATGGTTCAGCGTGGTGAGCTTGGCTTTGGCGTGACCGTCAAGGAGCTGGCTGATCACCTGAACCTGCCGGGCAAGAAGGTTGACCGCAGTTTGCGCAGTCTCATCAAAAAGGGTCTGGCGCAACGTGACGGCGTTTTGGAGACCGGAAGCGAGGGGGGTCGACCTGCACATGTTTTCAGCGCAATTCTGGTGGGCGACGCTGGCGGAGAGGCAGGTTTACCCCCCTCCCCAGAAACAGGGGGGAAAACTGTCCAAAAGGGGGAAAACCCCCCTATATACACAGGAAGAAGGGGTTTACCCCCTTTTACCCCTTTACCCCCTCAATCCGAGGGAGGGGGGTTTACCCCCCTGCCGGAAAGCAAGCCAACCCCCTTTGTGATCGGCGCTTCTGTGGAGCTATGCCAGCCAGACGGCTCATGGACTAACGGCTGGATGGTCTCAAGTGAGTCCAAACCTGAGGCGGTTGCCGTTGAACGGCTTGGCAACCCCAACCTCCGCAAAATCAACCTGCGCCCTGGACTGGATGTCCGCTTATGCGCTGGATCCCCTTACCCTCAGCCATCTCCTGCTGATCCAGCAGATACCGACGAACCACCACTGCCCTTTTGATCGCCTTGACCGAAAAACGCACCGCCGTCAAAGTCGGCTTGACACCTGACGAAAACGCTCACATCACCCGTCAAGCGCAAGCACTGGGCATGGATCGCTCCACGCTCATGCGTCTGCGGGCTCTAGGAGACCCTGCAGTAAGCCCTAATGCCTCTGCAGCACCCCTTACCCTTGCGAGCTACCACCGCGCCGTACAGGCTGCCCTAGCGGCATCTCGTGGTTGTGCGCCACGTCCAATCATCGAAGCCATCACCGCCAGCATCATCAATTCCCTCTATGGCAAAACCCAAACCACCACAGCTCAACCTGCAGGAGCTGCTCACACTGATGGATGACTACTACACCGCTCTCTACCGTCAACGCCATGACCCCCAGAGACCGCCTGAACTCCCTGATCGAATCTGCCGCTTCATCCGTCCAACCGACCTTGGAAAACTTGTCTGATGGCTGTGTCCGCGTTTGCATAGGCGACACCTGCGGCACCGTTTCCTCTCACCACCTTGTCGAACCCAAAATCAATCAACTACGCTCCTTGCAAAATCCTCAAACTCGCTGATACAATCTCAGCACGCACTAAAACTAGGTCTTGTGACCTCAATCAATAATCTAAAATCCGATCACAAAAACGCTCGCAAGCGCACTGATCGCTCTGCAAAGCTGATCGCTGAGTCGCTTCAGCGTTACGGTGCAGCTCGTAGCATCGTCATTGATGAAGACAATCGTATCCTCGCTGGCAACGGCACCATTGAAGGCGCCAAGCAAGCTGGCATCAAAAATGTCCGTGTCATCGAAACAGACGGCAGCGAAATCATCGCCGTCAAGCGCACCGGACTAACTGAAGACGAAAAGGTAGGACTTGCGTTAGCAGATAACCGCACCAGTGACCTGTCCGACTGGGATGCTCAAATGCTGCAGCAGCTCAGTGAAGAACATGACATCGCCCCATGGTTTGAGCAGGAAGATCTAGCTGAAATCATCGGTGAAGTTGAGCAGCTACCAGCAGAAGGCAACACCGATCCTGATGAGGTGCCCGAGGCACCAGAAGATCCGATCACCAAACCCGGCGACCTTTGGATCCTCGGCAACCACCGCCTCCTCTGCGGTGACTCCACCAACATCCAGCACGTTGAACGGTTGATGGATGGGCAGAAGGCGGACATGGTGTTCACTGACCCGCCTTATGGCGTTGCTGTTGTCAAAAACGGCATGGTCGGTGCTGACTTTGGCGTTGCCAAGAAAGGTCAATATGCCGAAGTCATTGGTGATGACACGACGCAAACCGCCCATGACGCCATAGCCATCTGCCAATCGCTGCAGATACCAGTGCAGGTCTATTGGGGTGGCAATTACTACGCAGACAAGCTCCCGCCAACCTCCTGCTGGCTTGTTTGGGATAAGCGTGGCGACTCTGGCATCGTCAATACCTTTGCTGATTGCGAGCTGGCTTGGACAAACATGACAGGACCAGCACGCATTCACAAACAGCTCTGGAATGGAATGATTCGCGAAGGCGAAAAAGACAAGCGCGTTCATCCCACGCAAAAGCCTGTCGCCTTGGCTGAGTGGGCGCTTCAGCAATACCTAGACGGGAATGTCGTCCTAGACCTCTTCCTAGGCTCAGGCTCCACTCTCATCGCCTGTGAAAAGCAGCGCAAAGCCTGCTACGGCATGGAGATGTCCCCCGCCTACTGCGACGTAATACGCCAACGCTGGGAAGACTTCACAGGCAATAAAGCTATCCTTGAAGAATCACCGGAGGCCTTCTAATGGCTCCTCCAAGAGGCACTAAACAAGAAACAATCGACCGCGCTAACCGCTTCGCTCGCATCATCGCTAGCGGTGGTAGACGCTCAGATTGCATTCGATATGCCTCCGAAAACTGGGGGGTCGGTCCACGTTCCTGTGATCAATACCTCAAGCTGGCACGCGAACAGCTCAAAGCTGATTGGGACATTGAACGACCACAAATGATCGCTGATCTACTATCGCAGTGCTCCACACTGCAGATGGAAGCACGTCGCGCTGGGCAATATCACATCGCTCTAGGCGCCATCAACACTGCCGCTCGCTTGGCGCAGCTCTGCTCGTGAGCATCCTTGCTGCAGCACCTGAAGGTCATGTCCTACAACAGCTCAACCATTTCGGTGAGCTAGTAGACACCGACCATCTCCTGCGGCGCATCCACGCTGACCTTCATCCTGGACAGCTAGCGTTCGTTACCGACGATCAAACCCAGATCATCGGCATCAGCGCAGGTTACGGCGCAGGCAAAACGCGAGCGTTAGCCGCAAAAGCTGTCACCCTCGCTGCCGCTAACCAAGGCTTCATCGGTTGCGTCATGGAACCAACCGGACCCCTAATCCGTGATATCTGGCAAAACGACTTTGAGGATTTCCTAGAGCACTACGACATCCCTTACACCTTCCGCGCTTCACCGCTGCCGGAATATATGCTTCACCTGCCAGGTGGTGACACCAAAATTCTGTGCCGGAGTTTCGAGAATTGGTCACGCATCATCGGTCTGAACCTTGCATGGGTACTGGCAGACGAGATCGACACCGTGACACCTGCCATCGCAAACAAAGCGTTTCCAAAAATCCTCGGTCGCCTACGTTCTGGCAACGTCCGTCAATTCGGCGCAGCATCAACACCTGAAGGCTTCCGCTGGATGTGGACCACCTTCGGCAGTGAAGACGCACAAACAAGGCAGGATCGCAAGCTAATCAAAATGCGGTCCGTTGATAATCCGCACCTACCGCCAGATTTCATCGAGCGCCTTGAAGCGAACTACGATCCAACGCTGCTCAAGGCTTACCTAGACGGTGAGTTCGTTAATCTCACCACTGGCACGGTCTACGACAGGTTCGACCGCACCAAGCACGTCATCAGCAAGCTGCCAGACACTGAGCGTGAACCGCTACGCATTGGCGTTGACTTCAACGTCGGCAACATGTCCGCTGTGATCGGCGTCAAGCTAAACAACACGCTGCTCGTGATCGACGAGGTAAGCGGTGCGCATGATACCGATGCACTGGCGCAGCAGATCAAAGCGCGTTACCCCAACCGGCAGATCTACGTCTATCCCGACGCCTCAGGTGGCAATCGCAGCACCAACGCCAGCCAAACCGACATTCAGATCCTTGAGTCGTACGGCATGGCAAACCAGTCACCACGCGCTAACCCACCAGTCAGGGACAGGGTTTCTGCTGTGCAGGCGTTACTCGAAAACGGAAAGGGACAGGTCAGGCTGCAGATCAGCGCAACCTGCAAGCGGATGATCGAATGCCTGGAGCTGCAGTGCTACACCGAAAAGGGCGACCCTGACAAGGATTCTGGGCATGACCACATGAACGATGCCTTGGGCTACCTGATCTGGCGTGAGTTCAATCCGCTCCACATGGGTGCTGGTAGGTCTACCGGCATCCGCCTGTATTAGTGCTATCTTTACCAGGTCCGCTTAACCCCTACTCATGCTCAAGGGTTCAGAACTAATCGCCAAGGTCAAAGAGCTTAAGGATCTCAACAAATCAGATCTTGTCCGCGAGTGTGGCTACACCGACAAAAACGGCAAGCTCTGCTACACCGCCTTCTACGAAGCATTGCTCGAAGCCAAGGGCTTTGAAATGAAGTCCAACAGCAAGCGTGGTCGTGCCTTGACCTACAAGACCAAGGTGCAGTTCAACGGCAAGCTGCAGATCGGGGAAGGCTACGTTCAGGAAATGGGCTTCAAGCCTGGTGACGAGTTTGAGATCAAGATTGGTCGCAAGTCCGTCACGCTGCAGGCTGCCAGTGCATCCGCTGAAGTAGCTATCGCTGCTTGATTTAACGGGGGCTGGCATTGCCCAGCCCTTATCGGTGAATCGTGCCCCATGAGCCGATGCGCGTGTTATAATGGGTGCACGGGAGAGATCCCGCCCACTACCTAGACAACTGAATGACACCGAAGCAACGCCTCGACCGGGCACTGCAAATCAGGGCTGCACTGACTGCGCTGATGACCGACGATGAGGCCGACACCTACTGCGTGATCGATGAACACCTGACCGATTACATCAACGAGCTAGCGCTCACGTACTCGGACACACTCGATCCACTTTGAACACGGGGGCTACGGCCCCTTTTTTTATGCCGGGGAGCCTGCAATACAACAGCGGCTGGACCGTAAATACAGGGCGCGTTAGTGGCGCGATCTATACCCCGGCATACGCTTAAACTGTATTTATCGAAGCGGCGCCATGTACTCAGGGTATAACTTCTACGACCGCCCCATGGCGCGGAGCACCGTTACCAAGGTCAACGATGCCAACTCCGCATGGCACGCGCAGGAACCGCACTGGATTCTGATTGAAGACCTACTGTCTGGCACCTACGGGATGCGTCGTAAGCATCGCCGTTACCTGCCACAAGAACCACGCGAGCTAGACGAAAGCTACGACAACAGGCTCGCACGTTCCGTATGCCCGCCTTATTACCAGCGGCTTGAACGGATGCTCGCTGGCATGTTGACACGCAAGCCTGTCCGGTTAAACGATGTATCTGACATCGTGCGCGAACAGTTATTTGACGTTGACTTGCTAGGCAACGACCTCAACGTCTGGACGTATGAAACAGCACGAAAGATGGTGCGTTACGGGCATGTTGGTGTGCTTGTGGATGCTCCTGCTGCTGGTGAAAATGGAAGACCTTATTACGTCAGTTATACGCCGCGTGAAATCCTCGGCTGGCGCACAGAACTGGTAGACGGAGTGCAAGAGCTCAGCCAGCTTCGCCTGCTAGAAAAAGTGATCGTTCCTGACGGGCTTTACGGCGAAAAGGAAGTCGAGCAGGTGCGCGTCCTAACACCTGGCAACTTTGAGCTGCATCGCCGTGATGAAAAGTCCGGTGACTTTGAGCTGTTTGATAATGGCACCACAACGCTTAGCCAAATTCCCTTCAGTGTTGCTTACGCTAATCGCGTGAACTTTATGGAATCACGCCCGCCAATGGAAGACATCGCGGAGCTAAATCTAAAAGCTTATCAAGTGCAATCTGATCTGGACAATCAGCTTCACATCTGTGCTGTCCCGATGCTTGCATTTTTTGGCTTCCCTTCTAGCGCAGAAGAAGTATCTGCTGGTCCTGGTGAGGCAATCGCATTCCCAGCGGAAGGCAAAGCAGAGTACATCGAACCCAGCGGTAATAGTTTTGAATCGCAGTTCCGCAGGCTTGAGCAGATTGCTCAGCAAATCAATGAGCTAGGTCTATCTGCTGTACTAGGTCAAAAGCTATCGGCAGAAACTGCAGAGGCTAAGCGCATCGACCGCAGTCAAGGTGACAGCACCATGATGGTGATCGCCCAAAATATGCAAGATCTAATTGACAACTGCCTGACTTATCACGCTGAGTATCTCAACATCACCGAGGTTGGTAGCAGCTACGTTAACCGCGACTTCCTAGGCGCACGCCTTGAACCTCAAGAAATCCAAGCCTTATTGCAGCTTTACACCGCTGGCACAATCACTCAAGAAACGCTGCTACAAAACCTCGCTGATGGCGAAGTGTTGGGCGACGATTTTGACGTACAAGAAGAACTGGAAGCAACCCAGACTGGCGGCATGATCGAGATGGCACAGCCTGAACCTCGCGGCAATGAACAAATGCCAGAAGAATCTGCAGAACCTGAAGATACAAGCGATATCCCGGCATGATGAGCTGGCTATGGAGGTTAGCGATGGAAGCGAACAAGCCACGCAGGCAACAGCTCGTTGCTGTTAAGGGGCAGATGAAGCCTCACATTTTTGCTGTCATTAGGCTTAGCTGGTATCGCAACGGCAGGCTATACACCGTAGAAGAAATGAACGTAGAAAACGGCACTGATGAAACGCCTGAAGCTGTCATCATGCTGATCAAAGAAGCGTTAAGGTCTGGCGCTGACGTCACTATGCAAACCGCCTGTAAGCCTCAGGATTTAGGTATCGAATAATGGCAACGCCAGCAGTTCTATATCGCAACGCCATTGACCTCAACCGCTACAGCAATAGCGTTGCACGTCGGTTGATCAACTCTTACAACGACATCATCATTGATGCTGTCAACCAACTGCGTGTTATCGACGAAGCTGCTGCACCTGTTAAGGCTGCCAGACTGCGTGCCATCTTGGCTCAGCTAAAAGCAAGCCTTGGGACATGGGCTGGCGATAGCACTGAGCTAACGGCTAACGAACTGCAGGGTTTAGCGCAGTTGCAATCTGAGTTTGTCACGCAGCAACTAGCCCGCGCTTTGCCGCCAGGAATGCGCTCTGCTGTCAATACTGTCGAGATCAGCCCGCAGTTTGCGCAGTCAGTCGTGACAACAGATCCAACGCAAATTAACGTCGTTACGCTCAGCGATGATTTGGTCGCTGCCGTTCAAGGCGCACCGCAAACATTTAGCTTGACTGCAGCAAAGGGTGCAACCATCACGCTGCCTAACGGTCAGGTAGTCGAAAAAGCATTTCGTGGCATTGCAGAATCGCAGGCTGAACGGTTTGGACAGGTTGTACGGAACGGCTTACTGACTGGTGAAACGACACCGCAAATTGCAAAGCGCTTAGTTGGCACGCTGCAGTTTGGTGAAAACCGCACGGTTAAACAAGCAATCGCAGCAGGTGGTGAGCTAACCACTATTCCAGACAATCAAGTTATGGCGCTGGTGCGAACCAGCATTAACCAAGTCGCTAACGCTGCCAGCCAACAGGTCTACGAAGCCAATCAAGACATCACCCAAAAATACCGCTACGTCGCAACGCTTGATACTAGAACCAGCGCAATCTGTGCAGCGTTAGATGGGCGTGAGTTCCCATATGGCAAAGGTCCAACGCCGCCTCAGCATTTCAACTGCCGATCAACAACTGTGCCGATCATTGATCCTAACATCCTGCCACCATCTACAACGGCAACACGCGCCAGCCAAGACGGACAGGTGCCAATCAACATGAGCTACGGTGAGTGGCTGGTAAACAAGCGCCCTGGCGAAACAGATGCCGATGTACGCAGAAGACAGGTGGAAGCCTTAGGCGCTAGCAAGGTGCCGTACTTTAATAAACTTGCCGAAAAATACGGTCCTAGAAATGCCGTTGCCAAACTCGTGCGCGATGATGGATCTGAACTAACCTTGGACCAACTTCGCAGCCGCTATGGAACTCCCGAGTCTTAGGCACTTCAGGAACGAGGGAATCTATTTCGTCTTCTCTGATCCTGTTGAAGCACTGATTGGTGAAGCGTGGGTGCCAGCGGTTTATACCGACAAAGGCTGGGCTACTGCTGATGGATCTACACTGCTGTCAGCCGTTGAGGACTGGCGTTATGCCGTTGAAGAAGGGCAGGAGCAAAAAGGTGATGCAGCAAAACATCAAGACAGAGATCAAGGCAGGAAAACCACCAAAGCAAGCGGTAGCAATCGCGTACGCAAAAGCCGGAAAATCACGCAAGCGGAAGGGTAAGTAAATGGCAATCGGTATCGGCTCACGCGTCGCTTGGGTTTATCAAGGCGCTCGCACCTTCGGCACTGTGACAGGCGTTGCAAAGAAACGCGCCACCATCAGCACGCAATCTGGTGGACAGGTGGTTCGCATCGCTCAGCCTGGTGATCCTGTGCTGGAGATCAAGTCTGAATCCACCGGCAACAAAGTGCTCAAGCTGCGTTCTGAACTAAAGGAAGCGCCGTTGAAACGATGAAAGGCAGGATCTGGGAAGGCAACTGCATTTACCTCAAATGCACCGATGGCATGATTGAGGGGCGGTTTGTTTTCCCATGTCCTCCCGATGCTCAAGTTTTAGGCAGTCTGATGGGCAGACTGGCAGAAGGCATAGAAGTTATTACCTGCACAGATGACAATGACGATGAGTAGGTGATAACCTTCAGTTGCACTTAACCCTGCGGGTTATTCATGTCTGAAGAAAACCAAGCTGTAGAGCCTGCGGCTCCTACGGTTGATGCAGAAGCGTTGCAGCGCAGCGTAGAAGCACTGGAACGCAAGAACAAAGAATTGATCGCTGAGCTTCGCTCTGCCAAGAAAGCACCAACTGTGCCTGATGGCGTTGATCTGGACGAACTGCTGGAGTTCAAGCGCCGCGCTGAACAGGCAGAACTGGAATCCCAAGGGAAATACACCGAAGCTAGGCAGGCTTTGGAGCAGCAGTTCCGTGAGGCGACGGCGCAAAAGGACCAGCGCATTGCAGAACTGGAATCCCGCGTGCGGGAACTTGAACTGCTTACGCCAGCGGTCAGCGCACTAGCTGACATTGTGCATGATCCTGACTTGGTGCTAAAAACCAAGCTGAATGCTGATCAGATCGAGCGTGAAGCTGATGGCACTGTCGTTGTTGTCGATGGCTACCAACGCACGCCTGTTAGCGAGTGGGCAAAGCAAAGCCTGCCAGCTTGGATGCAAAAGCAACCCAAGCCTCAAGGCAGCGGCGCACCTGTAGGTCGTAGCACTGGCGAGATTCTTGCAGGCATCAAAAACCCCTTCGCACCTGAATCCTTCAACCTGACAGAGCAATCACGGCTATTCCGTACTGACCGCGATTTATATGACAGGTTGAAAGCAGCAGCAGGGCGTTAAACTTTAACGTAACCGGCTGCGCTGGTATTTAGGGCTGCGCCCGACACCGTAAAACCATTCTTGAGGATTAGTCATGGCGACTCTTCGCTCTGACGTTATCATCCCCGAGGTATTTACGCCTTACGTCATTGAGCAAACCACTCAGCGTGATGCCTTCTTGGCTTCCGGTGTGGTGCAGCCTATGGCGGAGCTAAATGCCACCGAGGGCGGTGATTTCATCAACGTTCCTTTCTGGAAAGCCAACCTTTCCGGCGATTTTGAGGTGCTGACTGATAGCAGCAGCCTCACCCCTGGCAAGATTCAAGCTGATAAGCAAATCGGCGTGATTCTGCACCGTGGTCGTGCCTTCGAGGCTCGTGACCTTGCAGCACTTGCTGCTGGTTCCGATCCCATGGCTGCCATCGGCGCCAAGATCGCTGATTATGTCGCTAACCAGCGTCAAAAGGATCTGCTTTCTAGCCTCCAGGGCGTGTTTGGCAGCCTGAATGCCAACACCAGCAGCTCGGCTTTCTTCGATCTTTGCATCGACTCCGAGTCTGGTGATACTCCCACCACTCTGAGCCCCCGCCACGTTGCTGAGGCCCGCGCCATTCTTGGCGACCAAGGCGATAAATTGACGGCTGTGTGTATGCACAGCAAAATTTATTATGACTTGGTTGAGCGTCGTGCTATCGACTATGTGTCGACTGCTGATGCTCGCGGCACCACTACCACCCAATCTGGTGGCTCCATGGTTGCTGCCTACGGCGGCGAAGTGAGCGTCCCCACGTATATGGGTTTGCGAGTTTTGGTTAGTGACGACGTGCCTACTGCCGGTTCCGGCAGCACCACTGAGTACGGCACCTTCTTCTTCACTAGCGGTGCAGTTGCTTCGGGTGAACAGCTCGCCATGCAGGTCGAGCAAGACCGAGACATTTTAGCGAAAAGTGATGCAATGAGCATCGACCTTCACTACACTTACCACCCGGTTGGCGCGAAGTGGAGCGTCACTACTGTGAACCCGACCCGTGCTCAGCTTGAAACTGTCGGCAACTGGTCGAAGGTGTATGAGCTGAAGAACATCGGCATCGTGCGTGCCACCAACGTCTCCAACATGGACTGAGGAGGACACTAACGATGGCTTCGATCTTCGAACTCGGTGACATTCCCGGCGGTCTGCTGCCGGGTCAAATGGGTCTGGCAGCTCCGACTGCTACCGCTACCCTGTCTGCCGCTAACAGCTACAACACCATCATTCGTGGTGTTCCTACCGCTGCTGCTACCTACACCACTGCTACTGCAGAGGCGATTGTGGCTGCAATCGGTGGCGACTGCGCTGTTGGCACCACCTTCATGCTGGTGGTCCTGAACGCTTCTGCTGGCGCTAACACCATCACCATTGGTGGCGGTACTGGCGTGACCGTGAGCGGCGTTGCAACTGTGGCTCAAAATGCTTCCAAGGTTTTCCTTGGTCGCGTTACCGCTGTTGCTGCTGGCTCTGAAGCGATTACCCTCTACGGTCTGGGTTCTACTGCTGCTGCAGTCGCCTGATTATGGGGTTGTTCGCCTTTAGGCGACGCCAGGAACGTGAGGCTGCTTCTAAGGAGGCAGCCTCTTTTCCTATTGCGGAGCCCACTCCTAAACTTGAACTAACCTCGGCACCTACCGATGGCAGTAACAATCGACGCAACGGTAGGGGGCGCAAACGCCAACAGCTACCTGACACTGGCAGCAGCTCAAGCGCTGATTGACGGTTTTGTTGAGGACGATGATGTGGTGGCATGGGGTACAGCCACCACTGATCAAAAGAATCGTGCGCTGGTATCTGCTACTCAGCGCCTTGATCGAGAGCGTTTTCTAGGTGCTAGAGCTACGGATACGCAAGCATTGCAGTGGCCACGAACAGGGGTGCGGAAGCCTGATACCTACATCAACACCTACGCCGTAGGCTTTCCATTCCGCATCACCACTGATTATTTCACTGACACGGAGATTCCAAGCCAGATTGAATACGCGCAATGTGTGCTGGCGGTTTACCTGAACAACAACAAAGACGGACTTGGTTTATCTGGCGTTGAGGATTACAAGCGTGTTCAAATCGGTAGCTTGAGCGTTGAAACGGCAGGCGCTAGCAGCATGGCTACCGGCGCTGATCGTGTGCCACCAATCTTTGAGCGGTATTTGACCGGGCTTAGAATTAGTGGACCAGGCAACTTTGCTATTCGTCGGAGCTGATCATGGGATACGCCTACCCTGGGGCTGAATACATCAGCGACACTGCTGCTCACACCGGGCGGTTTGCCAAGATCTGCGCCCTTGAGGATTCGGTGATTGCTTCGCTGGTGGCTGAGGATTACACCGGCAATGCTTTGACTGCAGTGCCGCTAAAAGCAACTGGTGAAATGTATGGCATCTTCACTAGCGTGACGCTGACCAGCGGCACAGTTGTTGCCTACAGGATCTGATCATGTCCCTTCATCAGGCGCTAGACAATACTTACAGCATCGGCGGTGATTTTGTCACTTCAACCGACGCTAAAACCGGGCGCTGGAATCGGATTGTCATCCTGAAAAATAACACCAGTTTTGCTGCGCTGACTGCTCAAAACTGGACTGGCAACAATCCCGTTGGTGAATCATTCCCTGCAGGCTTTGAAATCCAGGGCGTTTTCACTGGATTTACTTTGAACAACGGTGGCGCGGTCATCGCCTACAAGATCTAACCATGGCAAAATCACACGGCGGCGCCAGCTATGTTGATTACGCAATCGGCGCTGAGCTGATTAACGACACCGCTGTTCACACTGGCAAGTTCCACCACATCGACTTTTACGAAAACAGTACGATTCAGTCAATCGTTTCAACCAACATTATTGACAACAGCTTTTCTGGCGCATCAGTTGATCAAGGCGCACACCTGACTGGTTACTTTACGAGCATCCAGCTTCAGAATGGAGCATGTATCGCGTATAAAATCTGATGGCACTAGCAGGCTCGCTACGGAAGACAGCCTCTAAGTTGATGGCAAAGTTTGGTGGTACTGCCACCATTCGCCGTGTTGTACCAGGCGTTTATAACCCTACGACTGGCACGGTCAGCGAAACCACGACTGATACCGTTGTCCGTGGTGTGCTGCAGGATATCAACCTGAATGAAGTTAACGATTTGATTCAGGCGACTGACAAGCGTCTGCTGATTGCTGCTGCTGATCTAGCCAGCGTGCCGACACCAACGGATCGTGTCATCATTAGTAACGTTACGCACCAGGTGATTCGAGTTGACACCATCGAGCAAGATAACACGCCTATCACCTACGAACTAATCTTGAGGGTCTAATGGCACGCTCAATACGGATTGGCGATATTGGCGATTACGCCACACAGCAGATGGAGAAGCTGCTGCGTGCATCAGTGCTTGAAACTGACAACCTGCTCAAACAAGCCAGTCCAGTAGATACGGGGAGGTTCCGTGCTAGCTGGCAGGTTGGTGAAAACGCAGCGCCAGGAGGTATTGCGCCTGAAGGCAACTACAGCGGAACACCACCTTTATCTCGTATTGGCTACCAGCAAGAACGTCTCGGGAACATTTACAGCGTACATAACAATTTGCCGTATGCTGAGCCGCTGGCAGGTGGCAGCTACCCTCCATCGTGGGGCGGTCAATATAGAAGCAAACAAGCTAGTCCTGGCTGGATTCAGGGAATTGCCAAAGATGTTCAAGGTAGGGTTCGTATAGCAGCAGACCGCATCGGGAGGCAATCATGAGCAGCACACTAAACGATGTCCGCGCTGCTATCGAAGGGCGTATTGCCACTCAGATGGCTGTAGCACCTGTTTACCCTGTCAGCTACGAAAACGTACCGTTCACGCCACCAAACAACAGCCCTTGGATTCAGGCAGCAATTCGCTTTGGCGACAATGCCTATGCCACTCTGCTTGGTCCGTCCACTGGGTTCAACCGGCAAAACGGCACACTTGTGATCAACGTCTACACACCTATGGGCTCTGGAACTGGTGCCAACTTCACCATTGCAGAGCGCATCAAGGATCTGTTTGACCGCGCCAAATTTAGCAGCATCATCTTTGATGCCGCCTCTGGTCCAGCACAAATAACGCCAGCATCACCTGAGCCGTATTATCAAACTCAGTTGACGGCTACGTTCGAAGCCTATTTAGACTAGGCGTAGCCAATACCGTTCAATCATGGCTGTCACTGTTTTGTCCGGTACGTCCGGCGCCCTTTATTACAAGCCCGCTGGCACCACCGGAACATTCGGTGAATCTGGTGTAGCTGTTGCTGATGATGAAATCACCGTTGAGGCTTACCTCAATTTCAAAGTTGGTGATCCTGTTAAGTTCAGCGTGGTGAACAGCCAAACCGGCGGTTCCGGCACTGGTACGCTCCCTGCTGGCATTTCTGCTGGCACCACTTATTACGTCATCAGCTACGCCGCAGCAACTGGTGTGCTGAAAGTTTCTGCTACCGCTGGCGGCGCAAGCATCACCATTACTGACGACGGCACTGCTGCAGCTCCTAATGAGTTTCAGGTTGCTTACGCCGAGTATGCCGCTGTCGGTCAAGTGCAAAGCTGGAGCTTCGAGATCAGCCGCGCTGAAATCGACGTAACCACCATCGGGCAAACCGCCGGGCAGTACGCACCCTTCCGTGCTTACATTCCAGGCTTCGCTGATGGCAGCGGTACTGCAACCGTCTACGTCACCAACGAGGATGCTGCACTTTCTAACCGCATGGTGGAAGACGTGCTGCAGCGTCAACAAGTTGGTTGCGCTTTCAAGCTGTATACCGACAAGCAGAGCACTGAAGCCCTAAGCCGTTCCATTGCCATGGATGCTGTGCTGATTAGCGCCAGCTTGAACATCAACCCTGATGATGCCCAGCAGGTTGAAATCGCATTCCGTCCTACCGGCGTGCCGACTTTTGATTTCAGCACCTCTGCCTGATACCCTGAACAGGGTGATGGTTTACCCCCGGCTTGCGCTGGGGGCTTTTTTATGCCTAAAGTGATAACCAACGACTGATTTTTATGCCTTCCCAGCCCATGCGTGCGCTTGACCGCCTAAAAAAGGCTGCAAACCTTGTGCCCGTCAAAAAAACGGTTGAACTGCATGATGGCAGCACGTTTGAGTTTTGGCGCACGCCTTTGACGATGGCGGAACGTGAGCGGGCACAAAAAGGCACAGGTGACGACGTAAATGCGTTTGCTCTGCAATTGCTTGTGCAAAAGGCAATGGACGAAAATGGACAACGCTTGTTTGCTGCTGGTGAAATTGCGGAGTTGAAAAATGAAGTGCGTGATGCCGACCTACAAGCTTTGATGCTGGCTGTGATCAGCGAAGACATTCAAGAAGAGATTGACCCAAAAAACTGAAAAAGGAGCTTGAGAAGGACAATCTTCTAAGGCTCCAGATGGGCGTGGCAAAAGAGCTTGGTTATAGCTTGTCACAGTTGGCGGAAAATATGACGCTTGAAGAGCTGATGATGTGGTCAGCCTTTTTTGCGATACAGCATGATGAGCATGAAGCGGCGATGAAAAAGGTACGTCGTCGGTAGACTGGTTTTACTGGAGGGCTGAGCTGTGTCCGTCGTCGCCAACGTTGCCATCAATGTTGATAGCAGAGATGCGACGCAAAAACTGCGGGCAATACAAGGGCAAGCGCAGCAGACGGAGAAAGCGTTCGGTGGTTTAATCGCTGCTGTTGGCAAACTGGCGGCTGCGTTTAGCGCAATTCAAGCAGCCAAATTTGTTTTCGCAAAAACCGCTGAGCTTGAAAGCCAGACGCGAAGTCTGCAAGTTTTAACTGGAAGTGCTCAAAAGGCTACTCAGATTATTCGTGAGCTTCAGCAAATTGGTGCGGTTACACCGTTCACTAGCACAGAACTGATTGATTCAGCCAAGCGATTGCAAGCCTTTGGTGTATCGACTGAAAAGGTTGTTGAGACGACCAAGCGCCTTGCTGATGTTTCTGGTGCAACTGGTGCTGAGCTTCAAGGGTTGGTTACTGCCTACGGTCAAGTTCAGGCGAAAGGCAGATTGCAAGGCGAAGAGCTACTGCAGTTTCAAGAGCGTGGCGTTGCTCTTCAGCAAGTGCTGCGAGAGGAATATAAGCTAAGCGGCGAGGAGTTCCAAGACGCATTAAGCAAGGGGCGGATTAGTGCCGAGGCAGTTGAATTTGCACTGCAAAAATTAACCGATGCTGGCGGTAAATATGCAAATGGCGCCGTTGCCCAAAGTGACACGCTTGCGGGTCGTCTCAGTACTCTTCAAGATGCAGTACAAAATCTGGCATCACGGCTGGGCACGATCCTTGCGCCAGCGATGCAAAGTATTTTGGGACTTGCGATTGATATTGCCAATCAGATAAATAGCGTGTTTGAAACGATATTGCTGCAGCGCCAGTTAGGTGCAAACCTTGCGCCAGCAATGCGCGACAAGCTATTTAAGCAAGCAGGGCAAGAGGCCGAACAAATTGCAAGAATGCGTGCGGGAAGTAATGGGGGTCAATTTGGTCGTAGAGGTCAGATGATTGACCAAGCAACATTTAATCAGCTACGGGAAGAGCGTTTCCGCGACCTAATGCGGACATATGGTTATCAGCAAGGCGTCTTAACTCCACCTACCGCCGCGCCACCAGCAGCTAGAGCAGCTCTACCGGGCTTAATGGAAGCCACTGGTAAAAGCAAAAAGAAAGGTAAATCTGATGCTGAACGCGAAGCCGAACGTTTAGCTAAAGAACTTCAGCGATCACTTGAATTAGGCGATCAACTTGGCACTCAATTTAGCCGTCAAGCTGTTTTGTTGTTTGAATCGTCTGAGCTTGAACGTAAGCGCCTGCAAATTCAATTCAATTTTGAAGATCGTGCTAAACAGATCTCTGAGCTTAAAAACGCCGAACAACAAACAAATCTCAATCAGCTAAACACAGAAATCCAGCGCCTTGAATTGATTGATCTTCAAACTGAAGCCCTTAAGAAGCAAGCCGAAGAAGCTGACAAGCTGTTTAAAAAGGCAGTAGAAGGAACTCAATTTGGCGTAGCGGGTGAAGGGACTGTTGCAGGCGGATTGTCGGACAAAATCGCGCAGCTAAAAGAAGAACTCAATCCAATCAAGCTTCAAACGGATGCCATCGTGAACGGAGCAACAGCAATTAGCTCTGCTTTTAGTACTGCATTTGGCGAAGTAATTACAGGCGCAAAATCAACTCAAGAAGCACTGGCAGACGCCTTTAAGAAGATTGGAGATGCCTTTATCAGCATGGCAGTTGAGATTATTGCCAAACAAATGATGCTGATTATTTTGCAAACAATTTTGAACGCACTAGGCGGCGGTACTCTTGGCAAAGCCGGTAAGAATTTAACCGGAACCGGTGCCCTTAAAACTCCAATACCGGGATTGGCTGTAGGTGGTCGTGCTAACGGTGGTCCAGCTCAAATGGGCACTCCTTACCTAGTAGGCGAACGCGGTCCCGAGCTGTTCGTTCCTGGCACCAGTGGCGGCGTCCTGTCAAACAGCGATCTCCGCTCCGCAATGGGTGCTGCACCGGGTAGCTCCGGCGGTTCCCCCGTGCTTAACATGAGCTTTGAATCCACCAACATCGGCGGTGTGGAGTACGTCAGCCGCGATCAACTGGAGCAGGCAATGGCAGCCACCCGCCGTCAAGCTGCCAATGATGGTGCCAAACGCGGTATGTCCATGACCTTGGATCGCCTGCAGCAATCCCCACAAACCCGTAGGAGGGTTGGCATCTAATGGCTACGTTCCCATCACTAAAGCCAACCTCCCGCAGCTTTAAGCCCGGCGACTTTCCCTCCAAAACGTATCGGTCTCTTTCGGGTGCCATCGTCAAACGCAGCTTCGGCAACCGTGCCACCGGCTACGAACTGGAACTGGAATTTGCAAATATCAGCAGTAGTGTTCTGGATCAAATCTTGGATCACTACCTAGGACAAAAAGGTACGCTGACAAGTTTTGCGCTGCCTGCATCTCTTGTCTCTGGATATAGCACTGCAGTAGGTAATGCTATCCGCATACCGTCTGGTATCGAGTGGTTTTACGCTGCTGCACCAGATGTACAAAGCGTCATCAAGGGGCTTAGTACAGTACGCATCCGTTTTATTGGAGAGCTTGCATAATGGCTGCTGTAATCCGAGTCGCCCAATTTTTCTTTCTAGTAGACAAAAACGACAACCGTTACGCATTTCAAAATTATTTTGTAAACAGTAGCAAAAAGATCGGCAGCAGATCGTACACGTTTGCGCCTTTTCGTGCTGAAGGCACTGTCTCGAACTTAACCGGAGACAACGCCTTGTTACAGGTGCTTTTCCCGGCGGAAGATTTTTCAATCGCACTAGCCGAACAGGCAGACGGCAACCGGCTTACGCGCTTAACGCTGACGACACAGTGGCTAAATGCGAATGAAGAGGTAGTGCGTTCCTACGAAGAGCGCTATG
>Ga0196905_1000141_pt1 | contig 27832 bp, 19 predicted proteins | sample CB_VirMetaG_3_FD_169098 | JGI IMG/M metagenome (GOLD analysis project Ga0196905, IMG submission 169098) | Freshwater to marine saline gradient viral communities from Chesapeake Bay - CB_1508_1S Viral MetaG (v3) (version 3) | ecosystem: Environmental > Aquatic > Marine > Coastal | place: USA... | reverse complement strand
CAATCTTATTAAGGTTTTCCTCACTAAAGATTGCATCTGCATTTTCAATAAACTGAGCTAAAATCTCTTTACGCCCAATCTTTTCAGTCATGCTGTTAAGATCCGCTAATACAGAATCACCTTCCCAAAATTCAGATGGTTTAGGCCATGTTTCTTTGCGCCCAACAATCATCAATGCCTCACCTAAATCCGCTAATTGCGGATTATCTAAGATTGCATCTTCTAATAACGATTGGTCTTCAGCACTAAGCCCGGGAATATTAGTACCTTGAGATGCCCACATATAAACGCGTAGTGCATGGTCATATGTAAATGGTGTGCCCGCAATAGGCTCACTAAGCATTTTATATTCCTCCTTAAATTCAGTTGTAACAACTTTAAACTCGCGCTTAATTTGTTGGCGCATAGTATCAATAGCTGCAACGCCTTTAAAGTAAGGCTCCATAAGATTCTTTTCAAAGAACGCCATGTCTCTGTCTCCCTGAGCACCCTTGCCTGCAAATGCGTAATGTACCAATCCTCTAAAGTCGTCTGCACCAGGAGCAATGAAGAATTTAAATCTACCTTTACCTTTACCTGCTAGCTGACCTCTAATTCTAGAAAATTGTTGCTCAGCGGATATTCCACTGCCGCGTTCAAGCATTCTATTAAACTCACCGTTTAATACTTGCGCAGGAGGGAATCCTTTAGAATATTTTCTTTGCCCGTCAACAAACCTATCTTCTATTAAAGCCGTTTGAGCTAATGCACTTGATATTTTAGATTTTACTATTTCATTTTTGCTTTTAAAGTCTTTAATAATTTTTGCAAACCTTTCATCCGATGTATTTTTAATAAAATTAATTAGCTTGTCACTAATATATTTACCGTTTTCATCAACACCGGCTACTGAAGCATATGAGTTACCAGACATTAAAATAAGCTCTTCCGGGTTTAATCCGGTTTCTTTATTAAAATATCTTTCGCCGTAATTTCCATTTATAGGATCATAGTCGGCCGGCATAGCCTCTTTAAGATTTGTTTCATCCAATATTTTATTAAACTCTTTTTTGAAAGCTATTAAAACATAATTTCTTGTGATAAATCTGTAGTCTCTTTCAAAATCTGTAAGTGGATTTGGTTTTTGTAACGCTGTTTCAAGCAAAATCCTACCAATAAAAGAGTTTGGGCTTGCATGCTCTTTTATAATATTTTTAAACGTACCATATCCTTTAGAATAACCAGCTATCCCCGCACCCATTCTTTGCGGGTGGTTTGAATCACTATGCGAAGAAGCTATGTAAGTACCTATAAATCTTGCTGCTTCGCCGTTTGAATTAGGATCTTTCATTTCTTCTTGGATAATAGAATTAAATCTTAACCACATTTCTCTATGTATGGTTTCAACCATTCTATTATAGCGGAGCACGTCACCCGCTTTCATGTATTCCTTTAATTCCTCCTCTGTTTCTAAAATATTTTCTTGTGTAAGAAGTTTCCCATTTTTGCCTTTAATCCGATATCCTTCTAAATTTTTAAGAGGTGGACCCCACTTTATAGGTTTAACGCCTGGTATAGGATTATTTTTTTCATCTAACCCTAATTCTGTTTTAATTATGTCGCGGAACTTTTTAAATTGTTCAGCATTTTTTCTCATACCGTGGCTATCGGCATTACCTATTAAGCTTGTATAAATAGAATTTTCAGGGAAGAAAAATTCTTTTGGAAAATTAGGTGCAATCTTTTCTTTAAATATATTTATAAACTTATATAAATCTTCTTCGTTCTTAAGATTGTATCTCCCGTTTTCTTTTCCAAATTGTCCCTTTAACGTTTCATCTATTGTGTTATTATAAAATCTACGTTTTGCATCAATATTAAAAAGAATTTCGCTAACAGTAGATTTTTTATAATTGTCTTGTTGCTTTTTACTTAAAGAGTATTTAACATTACCACGCTCAGATTGTCTTACGAATTCCGGTCCTAAGTTTTCAGCATTTTCAACACCTAATCGTTGTTGATTTTCAATAAGTGCTTGAGCTATAGGGCTATTAGGGTCTTGAAGTGCTTCTTTAATAATATCAAATGACAATTCTTCAGCCATTGCTTTAGCTAAAGATTCTTTCTTACCTCTAATAGGATTGCCGTCAGGTTGTAATATAGTGGCTAAAAAGTCCGCATCGGATATAACAATAGCTGCTCTAGGTAAACGTCTTACTAAGTCAGCACCGGAAGTTCTACCAGCTAAATCAGTAGTCGTTTTTTCTCTATCAATCTTTTTACCTTTCCAGTCGCTTGTCCATACACCATTAACGCTTTTTTGAACGGCAATAGGCATAGCCGTGCTTAACCATGTGGTAGACATGTTTTCAAGAATAGCCGCCTTGTTACGCAATAAAAATTTACGAAGCTCACCGTCTTTTTTGCCACCCATTGCTGTTTTAAGGTCGATATCGGCTTGCTTACCCATTTCGTTTTTAATCTCCTTAATAATAGGAGTAACAGTAACGTTCTTGCTTACCTTGGCATCAATACGAGATTTTAAAAGACGTACTGTTCTAAGTACTTTACCTTCAATAGATTTAATAACTTCGGGTTCAACTACACGTCTTCTAATAAGGTTTTTATATTCCGGTTTAGCGCTTACACTTGGTTCCTCAACTGCCTCAATAACAGCTGGTTGTATAACTTCGGTTTCAACTTCTACATCTTCTTCCGCAAGTTTTCTTGTTGATTTGCCTTCTAATCCTTCAAGATCAATATTTTCAAAGTTTTCAACCCATACTGGATTTGCTTTAAATGCATCAAGAATACGAAATTTAATACGGCCATTTAAATAACCGTAAGCAGAACCTCTACCGTCAAATTTGTTTACATCTCTTTGAGTATATAAACGAGATACAACATCAGAGACGGCTTCTTCTTCATCTGTGATTTGAAGACCTTTAGCTTGGTATTTTGAGAGCTGAGCCCCAACCATACCTTGAAGTGCTTCATATAATTCATAGCTATTCGGGTCATAACCTTCAGCTTGCATTTTTTCAAGTTGGGCTTTAGCACGTTCAGCAGATTTACTCATACTAAACTTTGTGCCTTCTTGTCTTTGTTTAAATTCTGCAAGTTTAGCTTTTACTTCGCCTTTAAATATTTTTTCCGTTAATCCTTTAATTTCACCTGTATCAAATGAAGCATTAAAAGATTCAATTGCGGCAAGGACATCTTTACCTGTTTTTATTTCTGTAGGTAAGCTTTCGCCTTTAAATATTTTATTCCAGCGAGATAATAATTTGCCTTGAAGAGTTTTATTAGCGTTTGTTTTTAAATCAAATCTTCTTGATAATTCTACAACGCCAGCCATAAGCTCTTCAGCAATATCAGCTTTATCCCTTGGTTTTGTGGCATTTTCAATCCTCCCATAAGCAGCATCAATACGATCAAATTTGCGTTTAGCGATTTCACCATATGTATCTATCATATGTTTACGCAGATCTTGTGCTAAACCTATAATATCACTATTACCTTCAAAGAGTTTTCTAAATAAAGTAGCATGGGATACTTCGTGCGCAGAAACAGATTGATTTCTTCTTTCACCTTCTTGAGAAACTATTGCAATTGGTGCATTAAATTCAGCGCCGGCAAAAATGCCGTAGAATTCCATTTCGCCTTTTTCTATAGCTTCTTTTGCTTTTAAAAGCTCTTCTTTAAGTTTAGTTTTATCTTCGTCTGAAATATCTTTTTTGTCAACAGCTTCAATTGCCTTATCAATACCTTCTTTTGTAGTTTTAGCGTATATATATTCGAAGTTTAAACCTTTTTGGGCAGCCGTTTTCATTTGAAAAACTTTTGCTTTAGCACGGCTTCTAGATGCTTCACTTTGACCTAAAACATCGTCTTTTCTAAACTCTAAATTAGTTATAGTATTTGCATGCTTTGCAATAAGACTTTCTTTTTCAGATCGCGAAAGATTTTTATTAGCATTAATTCTATCAATAGCTCCTTTAGCTTTATATATTTGGCTATCAATGTTTAATAAAATACTTTTATCTGATTTAGAAAGTTCATCTATACGAGCTTCGGCTAATTTCATTGCAGCAAGGTTTTCTTTAATTAAACCATCTGCTTCTTCTTGTAATGCGCCAATAGCTTCTTGAACTTGCAGGTCGTTAATATTACCAGACTGCAAGTCATTAATCTTATTTGTAATCTCAATTACTCGTGCACTTCTTCTATTTGCCGCTGCTTGTTCATTGCCGGTTGTTGCTGCAGAATATATATTATTTATTAAAGATGGTGCACCAAACCCAAGACCAGACATTATAGCACCGGAAAGATATGCTTCTCCAATGCCGTCCCAAATGCCAACTTCTTTTTTATCTAATACCCATCTATCTGCCCAATTACTTATTAGTTGAGACCCTAGCTCCGCGCTACCCTCTTTGTTTAAACCTGTACCCCAAGTTTCTAAAGCTTTAAGGGTAGTCATTGGATTTTGCGTAAGGTCAGTACGAGATAAGTCAAATGACTTTTTAATACTTTTTTTAGCGGCTAAAAACTGGTCTAATGCTATTTTTTCAGTAATATATTCACCGGCACCGTACATAATACCTGCAGTGTAAAAACGTAGAGGTGATATTTTTTCACCATTGTCCATTTCTTCCTGCATTGTACGAAACTTCTCTCCAGATGCGCTGGCGGCAATTAAACCTAGACCAGCACTTGGCACACCAGCAGTAATAGCTGTATTAACTGCCTGCTCAGTAAATAAATCTAAACCAAATTCTAAAAAGTCTTCTACAGATTTAACTTTACTAAGTTCTTGACGTTTTTCAATTTTACCTGTAATATTTTCAGCTTCTTTAACAAGAGCATCGCCTGTAGTAGATAAAAGATTTAAACTTGCTTTTACAGGAATACCTGCTACATAAAATGGCACATAGCCAGTAGCTTCTTCACCTGTAATGCGCTCTTTAATCTTATCTGGTGATATTTCTCTAGCAAAGTTAAGTATGTTACCACTTGCATTTAATGCGGCTGCACTAACACGACCTACGGCAATATCTAAATTATCATAAGACCTAGCGGTTAAGTCTACAAGCTCTTCTAAGTTTTGACCAGTTTCTATAGTATTGGCCAATTCCTCATTAGTAGCCTTATATGATTCGTAAACGTCGTTATAAGATTTGCTAAGGTCTTTATACTCATCTATTTCTTCTTGAGTAATAGATGCGGGGTCTTTCTTATATTTTTCGCCAATTTGATTTAGCTTAATTGCCGATGTTTCTAAATATGCTTCCTCTGCTATTTTATTTTTAGAAAGGCGATCAATTTCAGCAATTGCATTTTGTCGGCTTTTTTCAACCTCTGATTGTAATTTTGCTTTTTGTATTTCCGCCTCAGTTATAGGTCCGGCTGGAAAAAGTGAGGGCATATACTTTTTTAAACGACCAAGAGGGCTGTAAATATCATCGTCAAAATCTTCTAAGATTTCTTCAACTTTTGCATTAAACAAATCAGATTTTGCAGTCTTAAGGTACATGGCTTTCGCCTCAGCCGTAATATCTTCAGGCTTTGCGCCTTCACCCAGTTTTCGTTTAGCCGGTTCAATAAAGTCGTCGTAAACATATACATCATAAAATTCACCTGTAGCCATCAATATGCCTTTAGGTGTCATTTCTTTTACAGCTACCTTTTCAGGTGTGTCAATATTCTCTTCAAGAGCTAAATAGTCTTCAGATATATTTACAGCCGCTAGCCTTTTAAGTGCTTTATCTACCGGATTAAGATCTTGTGACTCCAATGAAGTATCGGCCAAACTGGAATCCCCAGCGGCCGTCTTCTTTTCTGGTTCCGTCGGTGGAGTTGTTTCCGCGGAACCGTTTAGCTTTCCCTCACTTGCGGTAAAGCCGAATTCATCCATATATTCATTAAGCTCCATATTGGAAGCTGCAGCGCCTGTTTTTAAAGCTTCTAAAGTAACTTCATTGCCGCTGGCATCAAAATATTTAGGCATAGTATTTTATTTAAAGTGCAGGTAATAAACCTATTAATCCTTGTAATGTTTTTCTTTCGCGCTGTTCACTTTCAATCCATATTTTTTCAACTGGATCCCATTCGTAAACAATCCAACTATCTTTACCTGACGGTGATACTTTAGTATTTTCGTCAATTTTAAATGGTACTCTAGCATTAAAGGCGCTTTCAATACGCTTAACAGCAGATTCATAATCTTTTTGTGCCGATGTCCGTGTATCTTTACCGCCAGCCGCTTTAGCTTTTGATTTAACACCAATATTAGCCGCCACTTTATTAGCCTTTATAATACGATCAATCAACATATTTTTTGCTGCATCAAAACCAACTTCATCAATATCAATATCACCTGTTGGTATTACATCACCAAAATCGCCATCGCTAATAATAGAGCGCAAGGCACTTTCGGTTTTAAACATGCTATCGTATTGTGAACGTAATAGTTGTGCATCCGCGTCTGTTAAAGCTCTCCCTAGATTTTGCAAGTTTGAATTTGTTTCTAAAATTCCTGTGGCTTCAGCAAAAGCTTTGCGACCTGGCAATTTCAAATCTTTAGCTGCATAATCTTTTCCATTAACAGTATATACAATATGGCCGTCTTTTATAGCAACCTTGTATTCACCACCACCACCAAAAATTTGTTCAAGGGCTTTTACTTGTTCTGGGTTTGATTGGCCAACTGAAAAGCCACCATCTTCGGCTACAATATTTAAAAAATCATTTTGAAGTTTTGAAATGTAGTCCATTTCTGCTCTAACACCTGAAAATTGATTGTTTATATTGTTCATTTCACCAACCAATTCCATATGCTCAATGCTTGTCGGGTCATTCAATCGCCCAACTCTATTCGCTTTTTCAGAAAATGAATATTTAGCATCTGTACCAAATTTACCAAGGGCAGCTTTTAACTTTGGGTCGTCTACACTATTAAGATTAATATTACCATCAAGGGTGTCTAATCTTTCCGCAATACGTTGATTAAGCTCGGCAATTTCTTTTTCTTTCTTTGCTTTTCTCCCTTCAAAATCAAAACCTTTAGCAAAAGCACCTACTAAATCTGCTTGCTTTGCCTGGGTTTTGGCAAGTTCTTTATATCCTTGTAAAATAGTTGTGTCTGCCATAATTATGGAAATTTAGTATCTAGCTTTAAAGACATTGACTTAACTCTCTCGCCACCAGCTAAAATGTCTTCCATAATATCTCCCTTTTTAGCCGCATTGTAAGCTCCAATACCGTCGGCTATTCCACCTGCTATTTGGCCAACGCCTCCTGCAATATTTTCTCTAAATCCAAGCAATGCTTCTGTTTGTGCCTGCAAGTCAGCCATGTCCATACCAAGCTGTGTGCCAAGTAAATCTTCTTGGCGTTGTCTTGTATACATTTCACCTTGGCGCTCCATACGTTGCAATCTAGAAGCTTCTCCAGCTTGCAAACGTTGAATTTGAGATTCTTGCTGACCAATACTCGCCGATGCGGCTTGTAAGTTTTGTGCTTGTTGATTTGCTAATGCCTGAGTAAATGCGGCAATGCCCGAACCACCAGCCGCACCACTTAAACCTTCCATAGCGTTTGCAAACATTTGTTGTTGCTGCTGTGCTTGGAATTGTGCTTGCTGTTGATTAACAGTTAAGTCCTCGTATACATTTTCCATGTTTGCATACGGGTTACTAATATCTTGGGCAAAATATTTAGCTTTGCTTGCTTCAAACGCCTCACGAGCCGTGGTTTGTTTTTGTTTAGCTTGGCGAGCTCCAACAACATTTTGATAAAGATTAGCTCCACCTTCGATCAAAGCCGGTGCTGCCTGTAATGCTGCTATTGCTAATGGTCCCATATTAATTAAAGTTATAAATTATTATCACGTATTATTCACTGCTTATAAAGGCTTCTGTATTAACCCCAAATAGCTCTTTAGTATCTCCACTGGCTGTTGTCATTTTAACTTCAGCATAGTATCCTATTATTCCGGATGTATTTACTTCATTACTTTTAGATACAAATACAAATTCACCCGCCGCAGGTTGTGTTACACCATAATCATCACTAACCGTCATTCTATTGCCAGCAATTGCAATGATTTCACCAATCTGCAATATATTACCGCCCCCGTCTAATACAAAAGCAATATCACCAATTTGAACTGATGTGTTTATAGTATTAACAAAGTCAAGCGTAAAGTCAGAGCCCGCAACACCAGATACATCAATACTACCTACACCTTGAATAGAAAACTCACTAGTATCAAGCGTACCTGTTTGGTTAACGTTGTTCCAAGTGGTTGCTAATCCCTTAATATAGTTAAAGAATATACCTTCGCGTTTTTTCCAAAAGTCTACTTCACCATTTTGGCTATTGGTTGCAACCTCAGCTGTCCATCCGCTATCGCCCTCATAAGATAAAGACTTAAAGTTCTTTATGCTTGATGGACTGTCATTAATAATGCAGGTTACTGTAGAATCGTATTGCGTATCGTAGAAGTTTGATCGCGTTTCATTTGAATGCTCCCACAATTCACCACCGTTAAAAGTATAATATTCGTTATTTAACGATATACCAAATTCCGGTAAATAGCTTAAACGCGTTGGCCAGCCGTCTACACTTTCTTTAAAAGAAATAACTTCTTGGTCAATAGTAATATTATATGCCGACGTAGTCTCATCATACGACCCGATTAAAGGTCTTACTTGAGCTTTCAAACCGTCTTGGAAGAAGTCAGACATGCTTTTATCCGATATGTCTGTTAGTCCGTCAATAGACAATCTTAATACCGCACCTCTGGCTTTATCAGTAAAATAAACTCTAAATCCATATGATGCAAATGATTCCGGGTTTTTAGATATCCCATATTCTCCTGCAAATGTTGAAGCATCGCCTAACACTCTATTGGTAGATACAAGGTTTACATTGCCATCAGCATTATATAATGCATCTTTATCAGCAAGTATTCTAAATACTTTGTCCTCACAAAAAGCCACTAATGAAGTGTCTCTAGCGTGCAGCTTTTGTATGCTACCATATATAGGCTCAAGGTCTTTAGTAATTTTTAAACCAGCAATAAATTGATTAAGGTTATTTACACCGGAAATACTATTATAAATACCACTGTAAATAAGCCCCGTGTCTCTTCTTTCTTCTACATATGGTTCTTCTAATATAGAAGATACCTTAACGCCTTTGCCAACGGTTGGAGCGTTAAAGTCATCGTTAATTCGGTTTGATTCAACACCATTGCCAAAGCTGTAGCAGTTAAACCATTCTAAATCAAATGGAGTACCATGAGTTGCAATATCAAGCAAATTGGTTGCTTCATAGTAAATATCTAAATCAGCATCTTCCAGCGGCTCTGTTTCAAAAATAGCTGGATTTTGTGATACAAATATGTCACTAGTTTCGTCAAAATACTTATTCCAATCTCTAGTTTGCCGGTATGCTTGAATATTGTAATTGCTAAAACTTGTAGCTGTAACAGGTCGGTCAAATGTTACGACTCTTTCTATTTCATATTCTCCGTTTACATCTGGACCATTTACCGTATCACTAATATTTGTTATAGTGTAGTATTCATCTTCACCGTCTCCAGGGAAATAAATATATTTACCAACTGCAAGACCGTAATAGAAAAAGTTTGCTCCAACTGCGGCGCCGCTATCATATGGAGTTGTATCATAACCCCAATTAATAACCATAGAATTAGATCCAGCAACAGGTTTTGTATGCCATGTTAATATTGGTGGGTCGCTGCTTGAATCGTATCCCGCTGGATATGTATTTAAAATACCATTAGCTGTATATTCTAAATCATATTTAGGATTTTTTTCTTGCAATGACGACAATATATACTCATCAAAATAAGTATCTCTATTTATTTTAACAAAGAACTTACCTTGATATTCCTTTTTAAATAGTTGTTCGTATTGATAAACTAAAATAGTAAAGTTGGTGTCAGCAGCCAATGCATCCCACCACGCAAAATCAGTTGACTTTTTAGTTTTAAACGTTAAAGAATATTCCGCATATTCAACGGATGAAACTGTATTAACTTCACCTGTTGGACCACCGGATAATATTTCATATAAATCAGTAACTTCAGCTCCGGTTAGCCCTGGGTTTGAAGTATTTACATTTATAAACTTAATGTAATTTCTGCCGCTCCATTGCCCGTAAAAGTCAGCGTCTTCTCCTGCTTTTGGGCCATTAAATCTTACTGTTATGTATTCATTATCATCTGAAGCAGGTGCTACTTTTTTAACAAATCTTGATTGCTTTTCAACAAGCTTATTTGTTACGTCTTGCGGCGCTTGATTGCTAATATCTAGTATTTTATACTTAGCTTTTACTTCAACATATAAATCAGAATCGTGTGCCTTTTTTAAATGTATGTAATTGTCTTCAATAAGTTTATTGCGATCAGCACTTGGAAAACTTAACCACACATTACCATCATCGGCTTTGTAAAATCTATCTAAAGCTAAATTGTAATATGGATTAGAAGTATCCTTCACCATAATTTTGTAATGTGAAGCAAAATCAGGTGCATTAGACGTAATGCTTACTCGAAGCTTATTGGACTTATTAGAATCAACCTTAGGTATGTCTACAGCCGCATCTGATGACGTAAACACTGGTGTTTCACGTCCATATTCATCTGCATAAACAACCCCAAGCTGGTAATTGCGCATTGACTTAACTGAAGCCTCTGGCTTTTTATCACCACCGTGTGCTGTAGCTGTATAAGAAGTAGTAAGCTCAGGAATAATAGCGGTACCGCCAGTTTCTATATTAAAGTTTTGTACGTAGTTACCGTATATAAGTCTATTGCTTATAATTTCTTGCGACTTAGCTTTTTTGGGCACGTTGTCGTAAGCTCTTATAATTTGATTAGATTCAATTACTGGTCCAAATACATTTGATTGTACCTCAAACGTTGTATCTGTAACTGGTATTGTTTCTATTTTATAAATATTATTAGAGCTACCGTCTTTGTATAATATATCAATACTTTCAACATCTGCTGGTGCTGTATCAAAACTACCTAGCTCTAAAAAGCGTACATAGTTTTGCATACCTTTATTTAAAGCTTTGTATGGCGTATAATCAAAAGTATTGCCAATAAATGCGACCTCAGAAAAAGGAGATAGCGCTGAATAATTATTGTCGATGTACTTCCAGCGATAAGCAAAACGCGGGAATTTTAATTCAAACAGTGGATCTTCTTCCTCCAATACAACATCCCAAAAATAATCAAGGTTATTTAAGTTTTGAGATATAGAAAGTATTTCAACAGTAATATCAGTTGTTGGTGGCGGCCCTGGATTAACGGTTATATTTACAACTTCTGCACGAACAAAATATTCATCAACAAAATTGTCATCATTTTCTCTAGAAGCACTAAATAAAATAATATCGTTTAATGCCCAGTCAGGTACACCTTTAAATTGAATAGTTTTTGTATCGCCAGTCTCTAATATATTATAGGCATCACCAGTTGTTGTTGTTGTGAAGTTTGCATAAACTTGAACGGAATCAACACCGCAACCTAAGCCAGAACCAGTTTTTAATGTTGCACGCATTGTAAGTGCGGGCGCCGTTAATGGTTTCTTTTTAATTACAGTAATATCTTCTGCAATAAAATCGCGACTATATACCTGAGTATGAACAGAGAATGTATTACCACCCTGATTAGAACCAGCTTTAAATGTTGCAATATCAATTTTACGCGGCTCATTTAAATCATCCGTCCACATTAACATTCCATCAAGAACATTAATTCCAGTAATTAAATAAGCATCGTCAAAATTAAGTACGCCGTTTCTATCAACCAACACAGGTGCAACAATATCAGTAGCCTGGTCGTATTCAACAATGGCATCTACAGTATCGCTTGTAATAAACCAATAAAGCTTGTTTGTTGAGATGTCTTTAGTTGTACCAATGCATATAGCATTTGTTAAACCGAAGTTGTCATCCCAGTCACCCGCGCCTTCAAAGTTTTTCTTAGTATTACCTAGTATGTTTTCAATCGCACCAACATCAGAACCTTCAGATGTGCTTATCTGTATATTCTGAGCATCGCGATATTCGCCGGCTGGTACTAACCTCTCATCAAGGTCTTTATTCATTCTACCACGTACGAAATTGCGCTGTAGTTTTGCCATGTATTAGTGTTTAATCCACTTAGATTGATTTCTCATTACCTGTGCCAATTCTGCAATCTTAAGATTTGATAAACGTATCTTAGCGTTACGTTTTGCAGCTGACATTTCTTTTTTGTAGCGGTTGATTTGGTATTCAGGAGTATTTGCACGTGTAGCCAGAACAGCGTGTGCAATGTATTTATAGATAGCTTCTTCAGCAAATTTATGTACTTTCATTTCCTCATCAGTGCCTAATCCATCACTAATGTATCTTAGAGTAACAATTTTGTTTGCCATATTTGAGCTGAACTGCGCAATGCCACGTTGTTGGTCAATGTAGAACACACCGTTGCCCTGCGCTTGCTCTGGATTTAATCCATAGCGTTGTCCATAGCGGTATAGGTTAAAAATATCCGCATCATTCATATTACGCAAGTCATCAGTATTGCTTGAATAATATGCTTTATTAAAATTGGTTAGTGTTTCAGATTGATTTGCTTCAACAACGTCACCATTTTGATCAAACAAGTATTCGTAATTACCGTCTTGTACATAAGCGGTTGGGTTACTTGTTTCGCGTGTAGGATAAATAATGCGCTCAATTCCGTCTTCACCAGTCCAAGTAAACCTTACATAGTTTACGTAGTCTTGAGGTAGTGGCATATTTAAAGCAGGACCTACTTCAATTTCAATTGCTTTAGTTGACGGTAATAAATCAAAGCTAAATTCTTGAATAGCGCGCTGTGCATGAAATGCAACGTCTGTTCGCTTAATCTTGCTGATAATTTTATCCTCACCTACATAAGCAATCATAAAATTGTTTACAAGGTCTTTTATACTGGTGAACTGGTAAGCACCGTAATTTTCATCGCCACTATTCCATTGCCCATCGGCACCTTCGTAGTATTGTTCGCTAGTTTGATTTATCAGCCCCATTTATTAAGCTTTTTCTTGTTGTAACTTCTGTATTTCCATTTGATTACCAATTTGGTAAATGCTTGGATCTTTAATAGCAATACCAGCAAGCTCGAGTATTTTGTAAACTAATTCAGGTTCTTCTGAATCGTGTAGTTCAAAATCTGTAGAGTTAGCAGAATTATATAATGCTTGCCCCGCTACGGTTGTATATGCCCACACTACGGTAGCTGGTCTTTTAATATAATTACATGTAACACCTGTAGTTAATTCAGCTGCTCCATATACTTTATATCCATCAGTTGACGCTACATAAATTGGGCGATCGTTAGTTGGCTTTGCCAATGGTGAGCTTGAAATGTATAAATATTCATTGTTATTTACGCGCTCAACCTCTGTGCTATTATAAATAATTGTACCCATACGATACAAGTTAGCAGGAGCTGTCCAATAGTTATTGGAGTACGTCATGCTACCGTTTGTCTCGAACAGGTTGATTTTTTCATTAAGGATATTGAGCATATCAGAGTATTCGGTATCATTACCGTGCATACGACCGAATTGATTAATGTCGTAAAAATATTGCTCAAAGATGTCCATTTGCGCTTGATTGGCAAATAGATTGAACTCTTGAGGCGTAACATATCCTCTTTGTTCTTTGTTAAGTATGGCTAATACTCGTTGATAAACAGTGTCTACGCTTACGCTCATAGTTGTATAATTATTAAAAAATGGGGACCGTTTTCACGACCCCCATTTGTATGACTTATAGTCGTTTTTCAATAGCGCTCAGTACTTCCATTCCCTCATCGGTTTTGAAGTAGGCGGCAAGCGCTGAATATGGGTGTTCATCAAATGGAACCGTCATTAGTTTTCGACCGGTATTTCCGTAAGTGAACGTTCTATTATCAGCTGATAAATTAATAATACCAGCTTCAGTTGCTTTAATACCAATATTACGTAAATGTACATTTTCGTCATTGGCGAGTTCTAAGAACAAATCAGGATTACGACGTGCAAAGATTAACAAATCTCGTTTAAGCTCCTTAGAAGAGAGTTCTGATACCTTAGAACCAAATTCTACGCGCAAGATTGCTTCTGCTTCATCTACGTCCATACCTTTTGCAGCATTCATTGCTTCAAGTTCTAATTCAATGAAGTCAACTTCTTCTTCTGCAATTTGTTCAGGTGCGTATTCTACAATTTTACCAGCTTTTGTAAATGGATGATAAAGAGAAAGCATTTGTTGCAATTGTACATTTTCTTTTGGTACGCGCAATACACCGTCTCTAAATACGATGCGACCCAATGTAACAGGTCCTTCTTGTTCGTCCACAAAACAAGAACGTTGGTTTGTAGCATAACGTAATTCGCGCTGATATCCTTTTTCTTCATCAAAATAAAGCAAAGGACGTTTAGCCGTATGCATTGTAGGTACTGTAAAGACTAAAGGTCTACGAGTTCCTGATAGCTCGTACAAACGGTCTTTTACAATCCATTTATTTTGTTTAGGTAACTCAAGTGGCTGTTCGATGTTATCAAATGATGCTACTGGAGCTTCTACTTCTGCAGGTGCAGGTTTTGGGGCAGCTTTCTTAGCTACCGGTTTTTTAGCTGTTGCCATGATATAATAAGATTAAATAAAGGTAATAATTACCCCCGCCACAAGGACGGGGGCAATATTATATAACTGCTTCCTAGTATGCAGTTGATTTCAACATTACGAAGTTGTTCGCAGCTTGAACACAGATTGTACGCTCAGACAAGAAGTGAACGTTCATCTCATCAGCATCGCTAGTGTAGTTACCACCAACAGAACCAGTAACCCAAGACTTCATGCGACGATCGTCAGCCTCAGAAGAGCGGTAACGGATGTGCAAGAAAGGACGAGAGATGTTCTGACCCAATGTTTGGTCGTAAACAGTAGAAGTACCAGCAGGTACCAATACACCGTCGATATCATCGATGTTTCCACGAGTAGTAGAATCGTTCAAGTATTTCCAGTCAGTCTTGTAGAAATCGTAAGATCCACGACGGAAACCAGAGAATCCTAGGTTCAATGCCATATCTTCAGAGTTGTTAAATACCCCGTAAGAAGTACCACCAGCTCCGTAAGAGTTTTGAGCAGCAAGCATGTTGTCAATACCCAAAGAAGTTGCACGATCCAAGAACAACATGTTTTCTTCGATAGCTCCTTGCTTGTCAAGTTCAGCCAAGATGTTATCAAAAGCATCTAGACCAACACCAGCACCAGAACCGCCAAAGTCAGCATCGTTGTAAATCATACCGCGCTCTTCAAGAGCAGCAAACAAACCTTGAGTACCTTCGATGTTACCGAACAATCCAGCAGCTTGAGCTTGTTCAGCTTCAACCATGCTCATTTCCAAGTAATCTTCGAAACGTAGACGAGACTCGTGCTCAGACTTCAAGTACCACAAGTAACCACCAGTGCCAGCTTCAGTAGTAACTTCAACCCAACCGATTTGAGCTACATCAGAACCTTTAACAGAGTACTTATCACGTAGAATGATAGGCTTGTTAGAGAAAGTTGTGAAAGAAGCATCGATAGAGTTACCAGCATTGCTAGAACCTTTTACGTACTCAGAACCAAATACGAATAATTTGATGTCAGCCTCACCAACCCAAGCAGCAGGGAAGAAACCATCAGCAGTGTCGTAAATTTTTACAGATACAGCAGTACCAGCTACACCAGATACGTAACCTTTCAAGGTGTTACGGTTAGCGTCGCCGCCGCGAGACATTACGATAGTCATACCTTCGCCCAACAAGTGGTTAGCAGGTAGAGTAAGAGTACCAGCAGTTGATCCAGTACCAGCAGTAGCACAAGTTACTCCTTCGTAAGCAATGTGCAAACGGCCTTGTTCAGACCAAACAACTTGGTCAGAAGCCATAGGCATTTCAGCGCCTACCATACGCAAGAAACCGCCGATAGTGCGCTTTCCGTAGCGTTCTACTTCCTTCTCGTATACTTCAGGAAGAAATTGTTGTGTAAAGTCCATGTCAGCCACAGACAAGTAGTTATCACCAAACAATGTCTTAGTAGGACGTGGTGTTAGGTGATTCAAGTTCGCCAATGTACTTGGCGATGATGCAAATCCAGCCATTTTTTAATTTTTTTTAAATGGAATTATTTTTTAAATCTAACCTTGAGCCTAGAAGCGCTTTGTCCCGCATCAATCGCGCGAATGGTCCAGCCATTAGATGCCGTAACTCCTTCATGAACCCCTCTCGGGCTCATATCTACGTTCTTTGACTTTGCCATACTTTCTTTTAGAGCATCAGCTTTGCCTTGCTCATAAAAGTGTTGCGCAACTTGATCGGCATTCATTGCTGTGAACAGCGATTTATGGTAGCCCTTGGCATTTGACATTTCCCCCTTTTCATTCAAGAACTTCTTGACAAAGTTGTTAATGTCGCCCTGAGTTTCCTTAACCTCAGCAGGATTTTTAACGCGGAAGCGGTACTTTTTGTCTCCAACTTGATAATCGAAACCTTCGAAGTTATCACTAAAGACTTTCTCGCTTTCAGCTTTAAATCTCCGTGCTTGTTGTTCTGCAATTTTAGCAGCCTCTGCACTCTCTTTATTATAGCGGTTAAAAAACTCAACCGCTTTTTGCTGTTCGGGGTTTAATTTTGAACCCGCTTTAATTTCTTCATAATATTTAGACTTTAATCCGTCTAAATAATTCTTAGCTTCCAACAATGCTTGTTTTCTTTCAAGCTTTTTAAGACGAATTTCACGTTCGTCGTCAAGTTCTTCGTCGTAAGCAAATTTGTCACTTAATAAGAAGTCAATGTCTTCTTTATCTAAGTGTGGATTTTTAGCCTCGTAATATTCGCGCAGTAAAGCATCTTCATTTAACGATGCATAATCTGTATTAAGGCGAACATAATCTTCTAGGCTTCCACCCGTTTCATTCATAAAGTCAACAACCTTCTGAATGTTTTCTGGCAATTCAATACCAGTTTCTTTTTGTTCAGCTATTGCTTCCTCAATTTGTTCATCGAGCTGATATGCAGCTGTCTCAACCTCTTCGTCTGTAATTTCCTGTAATACAGGCTCTACTTCTTGTGCTGGCTGCACATCATCAGAGGGCTCTTCATTTTGAATGGGCTCTTCTTCTCCGGCAGGTTCTGCATTTGTTTCTTCGATGTTTTGCTCTGATACTCCTCCGCTAACTTCGGATTCGTCGCGTACAGAAACCTCATCTGTGCTTTGCTCTTGAACGGCATTTTGTCGCAAATCTAGTTTAATGGTACCATCGTCATCGACGCTAGCAACCTGATTAGTTTCTTCACTCATGATAAAATATTATATAATTATATGTTGTTATTATTACTTAGGTTCGAACGTACCTAAACCGAACCCACCGCCAAGTATATCATTTCCAGAGGATTCGAAGTTTTTGGGACCAGATTGATTTTGACGCTGATCGATTAACTCGCTTTGTTGAGAAGCTTGTAGTTTGGTGCGCTCATCTTTCCGGTCCTCTTTTTGTTTTTCTTTTTGTTTTTGTCCCTCAACCTCAATGCCTTTAAGTTGCATATTGTATTGGAACTCAAGAGCCATAAGCTCTTTCTTAGCGGCAACCTCAGCTTGCATTTTTTGCTGTTCAAGTTGGCCTTTAAGTTGTTCAAGTTGTGCTTTAGTTTGGAACAACGCTTGGTCTTTTTGCACTTCAGCTTGAGCAGCAACTTGTTGTGCCTGTGCATTTGCTTGCGCTTGTGCCTGAATATTAGCTTGTTGCATTTCTTGGTCGCGTTGAGATTTCTTTCTGCGACGAAGTTTTAATAGCTGATTAGCAAGCTTAATATTTTTAACCTCGCGAATATCTATTGCATCTTCTAAATCAATAAGACCGGCTGATAAAGCTGTTTGAATATTGTTTTCAAGCAATCCTTTTTCTTCTTCGTCCGGTGTAAGCTCAATAAAGATACCAAAGTCGTACAAATGCAAATCAGTAAGTTCTTCAAGTGTAGCCACATTAAACCCACCAATTTTCTGGATAAATGCTTCTTTAGCTGGCGAGTATTCAATAACATCTGAAATGCGAAGTGATAATGCTTCTGCAGTTTCAGCAGTTAAGAATAAACCGGCATCAAGAATATGACGTGTTGCTGTGTTTGAGTTTGCAGCTGCAAGTTTTTGTACACCAACTAAAGCTCTTGAATCAGGCATAGAACCGTCACGTGCTTCATTAAGACCCGTTACGTCACGAATCATCTGCAAGTAATAGTTGTATGTTTGAATAAGCGTTTGTAGCTTTTGACCACCCGCACCAGTTTGTAAAGGCTGAATAGGCACTTTACCTGGGTTCATATCACCTTCTTGTGTAAAAGAACGACCAATAACAGAACCCGTTTGGAAGAACATGTTAAGTGCTTCTTGCGGGTTATAGTTTGTTCCGTTACCTAAATCAATTTCAGCAAGACCATCTGCATCTAAGTAAACACCATCAGGCATCATTTTAGACAGCACCTGTTGCATTTTAAGGTGAGTAAGCTGAATCATATCAGCAAACCCGGTACAACGACTTACAATTGATTCAATACGTCCTTTATACATACGTGGAGCTACAATACTATAGTTCATTTTAACTTTAGTATGGTCGCTCTTAGGACGAATCATATTTTTAGCTACTTCCCACTTCAACAAAATATTTGTACCAAGCACAAGTGCACCTTCGTACAATACTTCTAATGAGCGAGATAGCTTGCCAAATTCTTCGGAGTCTGCAGGTGGATTATATTGGTCGTCTCTTTCAATAGCTTTTTCAGCACCCGTTGCAGTCTTTTTAGTTTTATACACTTCGTTCATGTACGTTTTGTAGTTGAAATACAAAATTTGAACGGTGTTGGAATCACGAGCATCGTGGTTTAACAATGCCTGATCTAATGAATTGTTATAATTATGTGTGCCTTGCTGAGAAATTTCTTCTAGCTGGTCGTTTGTTAAGCCGGGGAATTGCTTTTTAAGCTCATTAATTGGTACCCATTTAACTTCACCAACATAATAAATATCTTCAAAATATGGCGATTCAGTATAAGAATAAACCATATTAGCTGGGTCAACGTATTCAACCTTAACCCCTTCAGCTGCATTAAAATAATTTTTTACAGCACCAATTCCTAGTGTTGCAATATCATAATACACACGCTTTTTGATGAGGTCGTAGTTATTTCCAGCAAGTAAAGTATTGATTGCTGTTTCTTCTGCAATTTCAATACCTTGCTTATAGCTTAGCTGCATATGCAACTCTAGCTCCTCTTTTGATTCCGGCAATGCTGCAGGATCATTTTCGTAAAGATTAATACCAAAGGCTTGTTGTGCGTAATCGTTCAACTCTTTGGTTTGCATATCACGAATAATAGAATCCATATAATTAGTGCGCTTAGCTACGCCGTATGGATCTTGTGAATATGCTTTAACGTCAAAAGAACGGTCTGCAATACCGTTAACTACAATATCTACAAACTTAGACAGAATAGGTACAGGCTTCCAGTCTAAGTTCAAATAAGATAAATCACCATTAATAGACAATTCATCTTTATATTTTTGGATGCTTTGTTCGCCACGAGCATACAATCGCAAATTATGGAATGTATTCTGATTGCTTCTAAAGCGCACTGTACCTGAGTTGCTAGAAAACCACTCGTTCTGAATAGCTCGCCCAACCTTTAAGCCATACTCATACGACATCTTTTCCTGGTCGCTGGCTACCTGGCTAGGGAAGAAACTATTTACAACTGCATCAGCCATATTGTTATTTTATTATTTTTGAAGTGAACCCGTCTTGACTGTATCTAGCAATCGTTAGGTTTAGTTTTGTTTTCTCTTGTTTGCCAATAGGTCTATACAAATCTTTATGGCAAGCCATAATTGCTAACCCGGAACTGATAGAAGCATCGTGCTTAGTACGGTTGTTTATATCAAACTTAGACCAATCATTAAGTGTATCGTTAAAATACATTGTGCCGTAAGAGCCATCTTCAAGCAGTCCTACATGCTTTTCAATGTACATCTCAATTGCAGCGGCGTGCGCTTGCTTCATATCCATCGATGAGTTAGGTATACCCCCAATCTCTCGTTCAGTTACAGAAAGTTTATTCCATAATCTGTCAGGTCGGTTCATCGAATAACCTCTATATCCTCTTCTTTTAAAATGATACAGTAACCTAGGTTTGTTATTCTCGGCAAGTATTGGCATTCCATAAAAGACGCAAGCCATAAGCACGTCTTCAAAGAATATCTCAGCAGTTTGAGGCCTAGCAATATATTCTAAAAAAAATGTACTAGGCGGTGCATCTTCCATCGTAAATTTAGTTAACCCGTGTAATGCACCTTTTGAGCCCCTGCCATCAGTCGTTCCTGAAATATCGTAACTATCACACCCAAATGCACCAATGTGCTCATTGCCTGGGTATTTAATACCGTTTTTAAGTAACACTCTGTTTTGTAGATTCGCACCAGGCACCCAAGAGACTAAAAATCTGCCACTTGGGTTAGGTAAAAATATAACTCTAGTGTCTTGAATACCGTTTTCCCATTGAAAACTACCGCGTGTTATAGTATTAGTATTACGCAAGTCTGCGTTATAATCAATTTGCTCGTAAATTTTACTTAAGTTAAAAATACTATTTTTACTTTCATCGCGGAATGCGTGGTCAGTAGTACGAGGGAACTGACGGTAATATTCGTTCAAAGCATCCTGGTCGCTTTTAAGACCTTCAACTTCGTTTTCCCAATAATCTATAACCCCAACTTCTATAACGTCACCATGTGGTCCGAAAACAGGTTCTGTGGGTGTATTAAATACGGGAATGCCGTATTCATCTATAAAACCTTCGTAATTCCATTCCATTGGAATGAAAAGACTGTACAACCCAGATTTAGTTTGGCCGTTGGCGTTTCGCTTAGTAACGTCGGAATCGTTATATAATTTTTTAAAGTTGTCACCACCTTTGTCAAGTGCGTTCGATGTACTACCCATCATACACTTCCCAATAATGCGGGAACCCAGACGCAAACAAGTTTTTGTTACACGCCAGTTATTTAATATATTGTCCGGTCTCTCCCATTTACCGCTTTCATCATGGACAAGCAGTTTAAGCTTCTCACCATCGTAAGAGTTATCGCCTGTGTTTTTCCAGTCGATCGTTGTATCAAGACCTTCAAGTTGTTCTCGTTGTTCACCGCTTTGGATTGATTTCCGAGTCAGCTTAGAGGCAGGAACCCTATATGCCAATTCAGTCTTCGGTCGATCCATACCATCTTGTATAGGACGGAAGAAAAACGGGTAGTTAAGGGAAATGGGTACAACTTTATCTGTAAACATTTTTTTGGCATCACTACCTGATTTTGATAGGATACCGAATCGTGCATCACTTGATATTGTGGCTTGGTTAACTGTTTCTCCAGATGCCATAAATGAGAAACCACTCCGTCTGTTTTTAAGATAGCACATTCCGTAGCATCTTGTATCAGCTTTACATGCTTCCCAAAATATGAAAAAGATTCTGTTTGCTTCCCTGTAGTCTGGGTGTCCAACGTCAATCTTGCTCCACTGTAGATACATGTAATGAGTGCCAGTAATATAAGTAGGAATACCCTTATTATAAAACCAATAACCGTTCTCACGGCGGTTGAATTCTTCATCAATATAGCCCTCCCACTTTGCTTTAAACTCCTCGGGTAAGTTTTTCCAATCGAATATCGTTTTTATATTCTTCAATTCTTTTGGATATTCTGTAACCTCCCATTTGTTATTACCTTTCTTAAGGTTCTTGGGGGCCGGCGGCAATGCTATACGCAAATTTTGTATCTCAATGATTTCGCCAATTTCTCCGGTTGTGCTAATTACAACAAGGTCATGTTCTTTATTGTAACCGTACGACCACTTCTTACCTCGATTTAAACGATGTATTGTAGTAAGCTTTACGGGCTCTACGGTTTTAACTAAATTCTGTTCGTACATTATTTAGATCTTCTTTCCGCAAAACCCTTAAAAGCCTCTTTCTTTTCCTCAGCGGGTCTGTTTTCTAATACTCTTTCTTCCTCTTGAATACGGTTTAATATCTCAAATGCATCAAATATGGCAAGCTTCTTAGTAGCTGCTGCATTCTTAAGACGGTCGGCTGATACATCATCTTCTGTATTAGTGATGATTTTTTCTTCAGCGACTTTTATAAGTTCCTCAACTGCTTTGTGCCCAGCTAGGATTATACTCTTCTTCGTCTCCTTGATATTCATATTTAATTGTAATTTTATTGGCGGGTACACGATACAATCGTTCACCCTCGATATTAAATTCGTATTCCATACCAGGAACAAAACCCACAAGGTCTCCTCTATTAAAATCTGCATTAGGGTGTTTAATAATCCCTATTGCAGCGCGTTCATGCACATTACTCCAAATGTTTGTTGCTTTCAGCGGTTTGATAAAACAATAGCCGTCAAGAGCTTTCCATTCATTGTTTCTTTTGTATGCATAAATCTGGTCTGGTTGCACAAAGAACAAGTCTTCTTTATAATATGACTTACTGTTCTTTTCTTTGCCTCTAACGTCACGGAAACGTCTAAATACATTGTGATGAACAATAATTTCATCATCAATTTCTATTTCAGTTTCAACCGCTACAGGTATTTCTTTGACAACCGCCAGCCTACTGGTGTATTGATGGTTTTGTAATTCTGTATTTAGTAATAGTTCTTTACCGTCAATTCCTTTTTTCGATGTTGATCTGCCTTCTTTAGGCTCAACCAAGAAATTAAAAAATCCCCTCATTACCAACTTAAATCGTATTCTACAGAAACGGCCATGTTCTTATTAAAATCCTTCCATGGCATAACCATATCACCCTTTTGAATATAGACAGAGTACTTTTCTTCCTCTTCTATAATGTTAACTATGGTATGACCGCCATACACTTCCTGTCCAACAGAATAGTGCATGGCGTCATTTTTATAGTCCTTACCGATACTAATCTTCCTGATTATCTGCATCGGTAATCTCTCCAGTACTTAGGTTAACTGTAACATTACCATAAGCCTTTTCTAGCTCCACTTGTGTTTCCTTAAGCTTTTCGATCAACACATTAACTTCTTTAACCATGTCGTTCTTTTGCATTTCGAATCCACCAATTGTTGCTTGGCCTTGATTAATCTGATTAACCAATGTTTGCAATGTTTCGAGTTCCTTTTCTGTAACCTTTTTCATTTGATTGAATTTTAATTGTTTATACTAGTTATTATTACTTAAAAGACTAAATATCTAATGCTACGGCTCGCTTGTTTCATTTAATGATCTATCAGGAATCATTAAATTATAAAGAGTCTCTGAAAAAGAAATTTCATTTAAGCTATAATTATGAGTAATATAATTTAGCTTACCGCTATCAAAATAAATAATAGTTAAATTATTTAGCACATAGTTATCTTCATTGGAAAAAGATTGTGCTAAGTTATTTTTTATTTCATTTATCGGGCCGTCATTAAAATTTTCTTTATTACAAACCCACTCGGCCTCGTTATTATTTTTAAATATAATCATTATGGCAATGTTTTAGAAGTTAATGTTGAATCTACACAATTAATAATTTTACCAGATCTAAACGTATCTACGGTTTCTAGTGTAGTATTGGGCATATAACAATTTATAGATACAGATCTATTGTTATAATTGGTCCAACCACCGGCCATACCTGAACAACCAATATAGGTAACATATTGCCCTACTGCCGCTGGAAAATCTTGAAGAGAGTAACCAATACAATTTTTAAAAACAATGCTTAGGCTATTGTTTGCGGTTGAAAAATAGAAGGAACCATTTTGAGATCCGTTATAGTCAGGCTCGCAATCGCTTACGCATGAATCAAAAAGTATTTTTGGGCCATCAACTAAACGAGTGCCAACACCAAAACTTCCACCATCTGTTGATATGCAATTTTTAATTAAAATATTATCAATAACAGTAGAGGAATGCCCACAACTAACTAAAAAGCTTGAATACCCCCCAATACAATTTGTAATACGTACATTATTAATTGTGTGAGATGAGTTTTGAGCTACATCGTATAAAAAAGATTCATTCCCCGCAGTACAATTATGAAATTCACAATTTTCCATTGAGTATGATAAATATGAACCAAACGATCTAGGGCCGGATTTACAATTATAAAATTTACAATCTATAGCTGAAGAACGACCACCCATAAAACTATAGCCTGCTTCTGATTCACAATTATAAAATTCATGACCTGCAGCACCATCTACCTCCCAAATAAAAGATCCGTCGTCGGCTATAAGATTTTTAAAAATACCAGCCGAAGCGTTAGCGGTAAAGTTAAATGTCTCCTCTAAAAAAACTAAACCGTCAATAGTAATTTTTTCGCTACTATCTTCATTGCCTGAATATAAAAAATTTCCTAAATAATAAGAAATTTCAAAAATAGATTTTTGTTTTTCTATAGCAATAACATTAACATTTTTATTAAAATAAAAAGTATCACTAAAAGTATATTTACCCGGAGATACATATAATGTTTGTTGTATTTTTTCAACTAATATTACATTTGAAGTAGATAGATTATCTAAAGGAAATGCTTCTCCTTCTAAAATTGCAGAAATTGATAATCCAAGCCTAATAGTTCCACTTAAGAAACCAATAGAATAAATATTTGTAGTTATTTTTGCATACTCGCCATTAACGCCCTTAAGAATAAATTCATACTCTGCGCCATAAGTATAACTAAAACCAGGGTATGGGAAAATTAAATAAAAAAAAGCGTTTGAGCTATAATCTTCATTTATAACCTCAAATGGTAATGAAGTATCGCCGGGGTCACCAAAGCTCCATTGATACGGTAAAGCACTAGTTGAAAAATTTTTATAAAGTTCAGTTTTAGTTAGACTAGCTTCACCTGCGGCATTATATGCATCAATAAAAGACTGCGCATTTTCAGTGGAAGTACCGGTAGCTTTTACAAGAAAAGAATTTTCGGTGTCAAATGACGGTATACCACCAATATAAGCCCCTGCATTATCTAGTGTTACAGACTGAAAGCCATTACCTCCCGCTGAACGGTCTTTCAAATCAACACTGCTATCATAAACCAGGACTTTACCTAGCTTGTTTAATTGTTCTGCCATTTTTTATATTTCGTTTGTTTGGTTCTCTAAAATAAACTGACGTGCTTCAGAAGCATTCATTAATGTATAACTTGGTGCAGTCTTACCGCTTCCTAATGCAATTAATGCAGAAATTTCCGATGCTTGCCAAGACAACTCTAATTCATAAACAGTTACGTCATTAACTACAACGGGTGTGCCGTATGTAGTTTTATATTTTTCACCGTATTGTTCCCAAGTTGGGTGTACGGTTTCTGTAGTATCTATATTACCTTCTTCGTCGTAAGTATTTACCGTCCAGTCGTATTTAGTAATGACTGCAGGTAATGCATTTCCGATATCTGAAGTAGGTACTGATATATATACGTTTCCTCTCATTATCTTATTGTTTATTGATAAGTATGTTTTAAAGCTTGGTAATTTCTAGCCACCTCCTCGGCGGTCAATGCGCGGTTATAGATGCGCGGTTGGGCGATTGGAGCGGTTAGTGCTTGGTTAATGGTTGTAAAGTTTCGCCCAATCTCAACGGGTAAAGTACCCGTAGATATTGCGGTTGTGTGTGCCGTTGTCGCTTGTTGTACTCCATCAACATAAAGAACGGCATTTGTTCGGTTGTATGTTCCTACAATATGCGTCCATCCCTTTGTTGCGCTTAAGGATGAATAAGTTGCTATTGCGCTAGTATTTATATAAAAATTGACATTTGTAGCAGTAGCCTTATAAAGCAGATAGTTTCGATTGTTTGAATCATTATGCCATCTTCCTAAAATACCCTTATTGCTTGAACCATCCCAATACACCCACGCCTCCAAAGTAATCGCATCGGTAATATCAAGACCCGCATTATCGTGCACCTCTGCCCACGAATTCCCATCAAGATTGAGCGCACCTTGTTTCCGCACGTTTTCAAATGGATTCACGCCAGTGATGTCGCGGCCAGTTGTTAAACCTTGGGGAAGTAATACGTCGTTTTCTTGAGCAGTTCCGTATGTCGGCACATAAGAATCTACTTCCGTTCCGTAATTGATTAAGGCGCCCCAAACGAGAAAATCGCAATTTTGTGTTGTACCCGTTGATGAACGAGCGCCAAAATTAAAATAGTTACTTGAACCGCTTCCTACAATATCATAACGCACCCATTCAGTAGTGATGTCAAGCGTGTTTGTTGAACTTCCTCTTGTATAAAAAGCAATGGTTTGTGCACTTCCCGTGTTAGATTTAATCCAAACTGCTGATGTATAACTTCCCGTTGTGCTTGCGCTTGCCGTTGTTGAAAGTATAGCGTATGAATCGCCAGCGCCTCCCTCGTGTGATGCTTGAATTCTTGCCGCCGTTTGGCTTCCGTCGGGCGCTTCTGCATAATTATCAGTAACTGATAAAGATGATGAATTCCCCGATATAAGTTGCTGCCAATCTGAATTGTCAAAGTCTTCGCTTTGCTTAACGTAGTTCGTCCCCTTATTCCAATCAATAACCGCCGTTTGTGCTACGGGTGCGCCGATGCCGTGCGTCCACGTTGCGCCGCTGATGGTTCCGTGGTTGCCGTTTCCGCTACCATCGTACGCCGTCGTTCCCGCACCTTCTTGCATTGGTAGCCATAACTTTAAAGCGGTGTTATCCACTCCCGTTGGCACCACCTTTTCGGGGTTGTTGTATAGGTCGGCCACTTGTGCGGCGGTGAGGGCGGTGTTGAAGATTTTGACGTTTGATATATGCCCGTCCCAAGGGTTGCCGTTCAAAGTTACATTTCTACCAATTACGACGTTATTGGAATTTGTACCCGTGCCGCTAATTGAATGCGTTTGAGTGCTTTTTAATTGACCATTTTGGTAAAACTTAACATCTTGCCCACCGGTAAATGAAATGGCAAAATGCACATATTCCCCAGTATTCAAAACAAACTCGCTAAAGAATCTTGTACCATTAGCGTAAAACTCTAATTCTCCATTACCGGGATATTGAACACCTACATAATAAACACCACTTCCCTTTGTAATGATTCGGCAATAATTAGGCAGTGTATCAGCCTTAATGATTGCGCAAATAGTGAAATTAGTGAACCCGTCTAAATCGTTGCTATCCGCTACGCTTACACTATCATTCACCCCGTCAAAGTCTAACGCCTTGCCCGAATAAAGCGAAGCGCGGTTGTACCCTTTCGGGCTTTGGTCATTGCCGCGCGGGTTTATTGGTTTGTTCGTTTGTGTTGTAGTTACTGCCATCGTTTATGCTTCTAAATCGTTATCTATTACGGGCACGCGGTCGGGAAATAAGGTGTACAACGTCGCGGTGTATTCCGCGTTTGCCTCACTATTGCCGAATGAATGCACACCTACGGGGTCGGGCCAAACAAGGTTAGCGTCCCAATCCCTTACAACGCCATCACGCCAAAGGACATCAACGGAATAATTGTCCGCCAGTACCGCTGGGGTTAATTCATTCCCTTCGTCGTCGTATGTGGCCGGTGTCGTTACGATGTGGCCAAGCATCGCGATGGTATGGCGGTGCGTTGGGTTGCCTTCTTCGTCAAGACCGAGCGCGTCGATTGCGCTTTGTGCGCTCGCCGCGTCGGTGAATTCGTATTTTCTAAATGTGTACTTCATAGCTTATAAAGTTGTGAGGGTTG
>Ga0196905_1000137_pt1 | contig 28081 bp, 25 predicted proteins | sample CB_VirMetaG_3_FD_169098 | JGI IMG/M metagenome (GOLD analysis project Ga0196905, IMG submission 169098) | Freshwater to marine saline gradient viral communities from Chesapeake Bay - CB_1508_1S Viral MetaG (v3) (version 3) | ecosystem: Environmental > Aquatic > Marine > Coastal | place: USA... | reverse complement strand
TTGCTCGCTATGATGGAGGCAGGTACGGAGATGTTCTTCTCAACGGTGATATTCACCAGGAAAACGCAGATAAGATAGGTATCAGCCGTCGCCTAGTAAAGACGGTAACTTACGCCTTCCTTTATGGGGCAGGCGATAAAAAGATCGGACTAAGTTATGATCCACAACTTTCTGAGAAGGCTGCCACGGCCAAGGGTAAAGAGATCCGTCAGGCTTACATGGATGCAATTCCAGGACTTGAGAAGCTGGTTAATGCGGTTAAGTCCAAGGCGGAATCTGGTTACCTACAGTTGTGTGACGGTCGCCGCTTGCCTGTTGATGGTAGCCACAAAGCCCTTAACTACTTACTCCAAGGGAGCGCGGGTGTTGTAGCTAAACGATGGATGGTCATTGCTAATCAATGTAAACCATCAAATCACATTCATCAATTAGCATTTGTACACGACGAATTACAATACGAAACCATCCCAGAAGAGGCAGAAACACTTAGACAACACCTTGAGCTATGTGCAGGACTTGCAGGAGAACATTACTCTTTACGAGTCCCTATTGCAGCAGAAGGTAAAATCGGGCAAACCTGGGCAGACGTTCACTAATCAAACCAATGGCAGTAAAATCTAAAACAGCACTGGGACGGGTTGACTTCCAATCCCGTGCAAAGTACAAACACACCCGTCAAGGTAATGGCACTCGTAGTCTTCCTTCGCATGGGCGTAAGCTCAAGCGGGGACAAGGTAAGTGAGTCTATTAATTGACGCAGACTACATCGTATATAAAGCCTGTGCGGGAGCTGAAATCGACATCGACTGGGGTGATGATGTCATCTTCGTATCCAGTCGCTTCAGTGAAGCCTACAGAGCAGTTGAGCGAGAACTCTATAAGATCGCTACTGACCTTGGATGTTTTGATGACTCTATTCTGTTCTTTTCTGATAGTGTCAACTTTCGTAAATCTATTGACCCAACGTATAAAGGACATCGTAACCGAAAGAAACCGTGCGGCTACAAAAGGGTCATCAACAAACTCAAGGAAGAGTATCACGTTGTTGTGATGCCTACACTTGAGGCGGATGATGCTATGGGCATCTACGCAACAAAGGAGCAGGGGCATATCATCTGCTCACCCGACAAAGACATGAGACAGATACCTGGAGAACTTTATGATTTATCTGATGGTGTCGTCACCATTACCGAAGAAGAAGGTAAGCGTTGGCACTTCGTTCAAACGTTGGCTGGCGACCAAACTGACGGCTATGGCGGGGTTCCTGGATTCGGAATCAAACGTGCGTACTCCTTCTTTGAAGAGAACGGATACACGTGGGATGCAGTCCTCAAAGCCTTCGCTTCCAAGGATCTTGATGAGTCAACTGCCCTCCAGAATGCAAGACTCGCAAAGATCCTTCAGCATTCCGATTATGACTTTACCAACCAATGCGTCAAACTCTGGACCCCCACCAGTAATAGTTGACCTCACTTTTGAGCAGCAGTTCAAGATGCGTCAAATCGAAGACGCATTAAAAGCTTCTAAAGATCAAGTGGATGATATTATCACGATCTTCCTTGCTCTACAAAAGCAATGCTTTGTCCTTAGTAACAACGTATCCAACCTAGTAAAACAATGGCCAGCTCCGACAATCATGGACCCGACTACTATCGACGAGGTTCTATCCAAGTTTGGGATTTCGTCCGAGACCAAGGACTAAACTTCCACCTTGGTAATGCAATTAAATACATCTGCCGAGCTGGTTACAAAGACAGTCGTCGTGATGACCTCCGTAAAGCAATCCACTACCTTCAAAACGAACTAGAAAATGACATCCTCCACCCGTCAGCAGCAAGCCGTAGAGTTCCGGAAAAGTTTCCAGGTGAGGAACAGTACTACGCCGGCTTCACGGACTTTGCAGAGGCGTTTGATCGTTGAAGAGTTCAAAGAGTTCCTTGATGCTGAAAACCAGCTGATCATGGGACTCACTGTCAACGCCTCTGAGTGCCTGAAGGAACTAGCTGATCTGGTCTATGTGTGTTACCAGTATGCAGCTAACCTTGGGTGGGATCTTGATGAAGCTCTTGATCGTGTCCACCAAAGTAACTTGTCCAAACTGGACGACAACGGTAAACCTATCTACCGAGAAGATGGGAAGGTTCTGAAAGGACCAAATTATCAACCTCCTAACCTTACTGATCTCGTTTAATAATGTCTGCCCCCGCCAAAGAACTAATTGCCCGCACTGGGCGTGTACAATCCTGGATTGATGATCCAACCTCTAGGCTGCCTGTATCCTGTACCGTCTTCGTTGTGGAAGACACAATGGAAGGAGAAAATGGAATCGAAGCCTCGTGGCGTTTCGTCAGCCATGCACTACGCTACGGTGCAGGAGTTGCTGTCCACCTTAGCAAACTGCGACCCAAAGGATCTGAAAATGGTAAAGGACTTGTAGCGTCTGGTCCTGTGTCGTTTGCTAAGATCTACTCCACACTTAATGAAATTCTCCGTCGCGGTGGCGTCTACAAGAACGGAGCAGTAGTATGTCACTTGGATCTCAGCCACCCTGACGTTCTTGACTTCATTACTGTTAGCCGAGCTGAACTTCCTTGGGTAAAGCGTTGTGTTAACATTAACGATTACTGGTGGAATCTTGCCACCAAAGACGTCAAGGAAGCGTTGATTCTTGCCATCAAACGTGGTGACGTTTGGCTCAACAAAACTAAAGTCGATCGAAATGGAAATCGAATCCGGGGTAACGTTTGCTTGGAGGTATACCTCCCCTCACGAGGGACCTGTCTACTTCAACATGTCAACCTCGGCGGATGTGAATTCGATGACATTCAAGGTGCATTTGTCAAAGGAATGTCCGAACTGTGTAAGCTACACGGCAAAACAAATGTTGGAGAAAGCGGAGAGTACCTCCCTTCAGAGACTGATCGCCAAGTCGGTCTCGGAATGTTGGGACTTGCCAACCTTCTCCGACGCTACGGAGTAACTTACGAAAGCTTCGGGTTGGCACTTGAAGCACTTAACAGTGGTCGCCCCTACCCCGAGACCCCTGGGTACGTGCTCGCCAAGGAACTCCAGATCGGCGTTAAGGCAGCTGCAGAGGTAGCTAAGTACAATCGTATGGATCGTGCCTTTGCCATCGCTCCTACAGCCTCCTGTAGCTATCGCTATAAGGATCTTGATGGGTACACTACTACCCCTGAGATCGCTCCTCCCATTGCCCGCCAGGTTGACCGTGACAGCGGAACCTTTGGTGTCCAGAGCTACGACTACGGTAATGTTGAAATCGCGTCGGAAGTTGGCTGGGAATCTTACAAACGAGTCGCTGATGGCATCATGCGGATGCTTGACTCAACGGGACTTCTTCACGGTTATAGCTTCAATAGTTGGTCTGATGTGATCACCTATGATGAAGCGTTTATCGAAGAGTGGCTGCAATCCCCGCAGACCTCCCTTTATTATTCGCTTCAGGTGATGGGTGATACCCAAGACAAGACTAGTGCATATGCTGCATTGGATGAGTCAGAGGTTGACGATTACCTGGAGTCGATTCTAAATGATCCTGCTCCTGATTGTAATTGCGGCGAATGAACCCCTATCAAAAACTACTAAATCGTAAACGAACCTGGACACCTGTCCAAACAACTGCTGGTAAACTGGCTGAAGGTGCGGAAGAAACTATCTACCGTGCCTTGGCTGTTCGTCATATGGAACTACCAGTTGGAGACTTTATCACTGATGCACTGAAAAATGAAGTACCGAACATGGCGAGGGATCTCCTTCAATCCAATATCAAAGACGAAGAGAACCACGACCTTGCACTCGGTTACATCGCCAACGCTATCGGCGTTGATGAAAAGGCTGAAGCCGAAGCAAAGAAAATTCGGGACGCCTGGATTGCTCATCCAGATCACACGATCCTCAAAGCACTTGTTGCCGAACGTGCGATTTTCTTTGTGCTCCTCCCATTCTTCCGATTTAACGGTGATGCTGGTCTCCGAACAGTAAGCGCAGACATTTCACGTGATGAACAAGTACACGTTGCAGCAAATAGCTTGGTATGTCGTGAGCTTAGTCTCAATTGGAGTCCTTCTTTGGATAAGCTCAGAAAGGCAACCATTAATTGGGTGCTTGAACCTCTAGGTAGAAATACCTCCAATAAATATTTGGACAAAAAATTTTGGCTGGATTCCAGTGATAGTTTGATGTACCAAGGTAAAGCACCTGAGCTTTCTGAAACACGTAGGGCACGGATGCCTGCTTTCTTTGAACATGCCAACCCAAACCTACCCCAGTACGCTTAACCTTCTGGACGTTAAGGGCATGGCTGCTACGGCTATGCTCTCCAAACTAGACGAAACATTTCCACCAACTACACCCACACCTGAAGATACAATGGAAAAAATTATGTACCGATCTGGTCAGCGTAGTGTCGTTGAGTGGATTATTAACTGGTTTGAAGAAAACGATCCGACTAACTTTGATTGATCATGGCTCTTGCACCTTGGGAAAAACAACTATCTAACGAACAAAAAGCAGCTGCAGCGGCTCTTGGAATTAATAACGTCAATAAACAAGACGAACTAACCCGCATCAATAATTACATTGCAGCTGCCCAGAAAAGCCAATCGGATCCGGTCTATCAGCAAGCTGCTAAGAACCTTGGTATCACTAACTACAATTCAGTTAATGATTACGCTCAGGTTGTCAATCGGATGGCCAACCCACCTGCGCCAACAACTACTACTGTTACAAAGCCTTCGATTGATTTAAGCAGCTTCATTGGTCCACAAGGTACCGCCGGTATTCTTGGTCCCAACGCTGTTAAACGTGCACAAGACTATGGTCTTTCCACTGGTCTGATTAAACAGCTAGCAGCTGAGCAAAGTTTAGGCTTCAGTGAAGATGCGTTTAGTGCACCGACACCGGAGCCAACGACTACTGAGACAGCTCCTCCCCCTGTGCCCGAATATCAAGGGCCAACTATGGAGGACTTCTCTGGTTTGATTGAGCAGATGCAGATCCAATCTCAGCAGCAAATCGATGCGTTGATGCAGGGGTTCCAACAACAGGAAGCCCAACGTCTGGCGGAGATCGCTCAGTTGAGAGAAGAACAGCGTAGCATGATGATTAACCAAGCCCGTGCTGTTTCTCCTGCTAACCTTCAACTTGGTATTGGTTACAACCAAAACAAGCTAGCCGGTACAGAAGGATTCAAGGTACGTCCTAAATCTACTACCCCTGCACCTGTTGCCTTTAGTGCACCTACACTGGCTGCAGCAACATCTACACTGTTACCTTCTTTTCTTAACGTCTGATGACCGCTAAAACTCGTTATGACAGATTGTCCTCAGACCGTGCCCAGTTTCTAAACACTGCTAGACAAGCAGCAGATCTTACTCTTCCTTATCTTATCCGAGAGGATGAGGTATACACCAAAGGTTCTATCAAACTTACAACCCCGTGGCAAAGCGTTGGTTCTAAGGGTGTAGTCACTCTGGCATCTAAGTTGATGTTAGCTCTACTGCCCCCACAAACCAGCTTCTTTAAACTCCAGGTAAATGATATTAACCTTGGTCAAGAACTAGGACCAGAGATTAGATCTGAACTTGACTTGTCGTTTGCTAAAGTAGAGCGAACGATCATGGAATCTATTGCAGCTTCCGGTGATCGTGTCGTTGTACACCAAGCACTAAAGCATCTTGTTGTCGCTGGTAATGCTCTTATCTTCATGGGTAAGGATGGGCTTAAGCTTTATCCTTTGAACCGTTATGTAGTAGATAGAGATGGCAACGGTAATGTTATTGAGATCGTAACAAAGGAGACAATCTCGAAAAAAATACTCAAAAAATTTTTCCCCGATTACAAAGAACCACAACCCAATGCCCCAATGGACGAATCAAGGTCCAGTGAGGATGAGGTAGATGTGTACACTCATTGCACTCTAGACAACAATCGTTGGGTGTGGCACCAAGAAATCAACGGGGAAGTCGTGCCTGGATCTCAAGGCAAAGCACCTAAAGAATCAAGCCCTTGGCTAGTCCTCCGCTTTAACCACGTTGATGGTGAAGTGTATGGGCGTGGTCGTGTAGAAGAATTCATTGGTGATCTTAAGTCACTTGAAGCACTCTCCCAGGCAGTTGTAGAAGGCGCTGCAGCAGCAGCTAAGGTGATCTTTACTGTATCACCTTCTAGTACTACAAAGCCTGCTACACTGGCTAAGGCGGGTAACGGTGCTATCATTCAAGGTCGTCCTGATGACATCGGTGTTGTACAAGTTGGTAAGACAACTGATTTCCAAACAGCTTACCAGATGATTGGAACACTTTCGCAACGATTAAGTGATGCCTTCCTTGTACTTACTGTAAGACAAAGTGAGCGAACCACTGCTGAGGAAGTACGTCTTACACAACTCGAACTTGAACAACAGTTGGGCGGTCTATTCTCCCTTCTTACTGTTGAGTTCCTTGTACCTTACTTGAACCGTAAGCTTAGTGTTGCCCAGAAGACTGGTGATATTCCTCGTCTTCCTAAGGGTGATATTGTTAAACCCACGATCGTTGCTGGTATCAACGCCTTGGGTCGTGGTCAAGATCGTGAAAGTCTTGGTCAATTCCTTGCAACCATTGCACAAACAATGGGACCTGAAGCAATTCAAACTTACATCAACCCTGAGGAAGTCATCAAACGCTTGGCTGCAGCTCAAGGTATTGAAGTATTGAATCTTGTTAAGAGTATGCAAGAAGTTCAGCAACAGCAACAAGCCGCTATGCAACAACAAGCACAGATGGCTATGGCACAACAAGCTGGACAACTAGCACAAGTTGAGCAACGTCGTGAACAAGCGGCTGGAGAAATGGCTCAACAAATGATGCAACAACCACCACAAATGTAACCACCACTCATGAGTGAAACTCTAACTTATAACGAAGCACCTGCTGAACAAGGTGAACTTAATGCAGATGAGCAGGACTCCCTGGCTGTAGCTGAAGCTAACGAAGCTGAACAACAACAACTACTGGCAGGTAAGTTTAAAGATGCTCAGTCACTTGAGCAAGCATATCTTGCCCTTCAAAAGAAACTTGGTGAACCCCGTGATGAAGTACAACAAACCGATGAAGCCGAAGCCGGTGAAGAAGCCGACGAAGAAGTAGAAGAACCTGAACAAGAGCCTGAACCTGAGGTTCTCACTCAAGAACAAGCTGATCAGCTGTTTGAGATGGTGGGAGGTAAGAAAGCCTACAAGTCTATGATTGCATGGGCTGGGCAAAACCTCTCTGAAGCTGAGATCAAGATGTATGATGCAGTGATGGGTCGTGGTGATCCTAGTGCTATCTTCTTTGCAGTTCAAGCACTTTCCAATAAGTACTCTGATGCTGTTGGTAAAGATGGTAAGCTGCTGACTGGACGTGGTAGTAACGAATCCGTTGAGACCTTCCGCAGTCAAGCTGAGCTTGTACGAGCAATGAGCGATCCCCGTTATGATAACGACCCTGCTTATCGTCAAGACGTGATTCGTAAGCTTGAGCGTTCTGACCTTGATTTTTAAACCACTTATTATTATGACTGATCATCCTTACGGTATCCCCCACAACGAACGTGCTGAACGGCTGAATGGACGCCTCGCTATGCTTGGTGTTATCGCAGCTATTGGTGCGTATGCTCTTACTGGTCAACTGATTCCTGGTATCTGGTAATGCCTCTTAAGAAGGGTAAATCACAAAATACAATCTCGGCTAACATTCGTCAGCTAACTATTGAAGGTTACCCTTCTAAGCAGGCAGCAGCCATTGCCTATAGTAAAGCTGGTAAATCTAAGAAGAAAAAGTAATGGCTAAACCTGGACTCTACGCAAACATCCACGCTAAACGGATGCGTATCAAACAGGGTAGCGGTGAGAAGATGCGTAAGCCAGGTTCGCCTGGTGCACCTACTGCTGCCCAATTTAAGAAAGCAGCAAAGACTGCTAAAAAGTAGTATTGGTAGATCCGCTTATACTACGCGTGTATTGGCGGATTTGAAGGAGCAAGCAATATAAAAGTTCTTCGCTTTATTATCATGATTCCTATTCTAACTACTCTGTCAGTCATTAGCTCTTGGTATGGTCCTAACTTCCATGGGAACCTTACTGCTAATGGAGAACGCTTCAATCAACATGCGCTAACTGCTGCTCACAGGTCACTACCATTTGGTACACGCCTTAGGGTATGTTTCAAACAGTGTACCACTGTGAGAGTTAATGATCGTGGACCGTACTACGGTAACCGCTCATTGGATATTAGTAAAGCTGCTGCTGATCGAATTGGTCTGACTGGCTCTGGAGTTGGACGTGTAAAAGTAACTAGACTTAACTAAACTCAAATGACAACTGCTATTGCAGCTCCCCGCTCTCAGGAGAACACTTGGGAGCTTTTTTGTAACTGGGTCACTTCGACCAACAACCGTCTTTATCTCGGCTGGTTTGGGACACTGATGATTCCGTGTCTGCTGGCAGCTACCATTTGTTTTATCATCGCCTTCATTGCTGCCCCTCCGGTAGACATTGATGGTATTCGTGAGCCTGTTGCTGGCTCTCTTCTTTATGGAAACAACATTGTATCAGGAGCCATCGTTCCGAGCAACAATGCCATCGGACTACACTTCTACCCAATTTGGGAAGCTAATTCACTTGATGAATGGCTCTACAACGGGGGTCCGTACCAGCTCATCGTTTTCCACTTCCTCATTGGTGTCTATGCTTACCTGGGACGGGAGTGGGAACTTAGCTATCGACTAGGAATGAGGCCTTGGATTTGTGTCGCATACTCAGCGCCCGTCGCAGCCGCCACGGCGGTTTTCCTTGTCTACCCTTTTGGTCAAGGTAGCTTCTCCGATGGTATGCCTCTCGGTATATCGGGCACCTTCAACTTCATGCTTGTATTCCAGGCGGAACATAATATTCTCATGCACCCGTTCCATATGTTGGGTGTTGCTGGTGTATTCGGTGGGTCGCTATTCAGTGCGATGCACGGTTCACTGGTTACGTCCTCGCTTGTTCGTGAAACGACCGAGGACATTTCTCAGAATTATGGTTACAAGTTTGGTCAAGAAGAAGAAACTTATAACATTGTCGCTGCCCACGGTTACTTCGGTCGCCTGATTTTCCAATACGCAAGTTTTAACAATAGCCGCAGTCTCCATTTCTTCCTTGCTGCATGGCCAGTGGTGGGTATTTGGTTTGCTGCTCTTGGTGTATCTACTATGGCGTTTAACCTGAACGGTTTCAACTTTAACCAATCCCTACTCTCTTCTGATGGTCGCGTCATTAACACTTGGGCTGATGTTCTCAATCGCGCTAACCTTGGCTTTGAAGTGATGCACGAACGTAACGCTCACAACTTCCCCCTCGATCTAGCTTCTGCTGAGACTACTCCTGTAGCTCTTACTGCTCCAGTAATCGGCTAAGCACGTCGTCCGTTCATCCCACACTTGGGACGCATGACGCCTACTCATGGAACGGGGGGTAGGTACTTCGATCCGACCAATGACTAAAGTCGAACTGGATGCCCGTGTACGGGAGCAGAAAGCTCAAGAGAAAGAGCAGAAGCTGAAGTATCGCGGCGTTGCTTACACACCTAAACAGAAATAGTTCCCGCAGTGCGTGCTAACGTACACTAATCGGGCTGAAATCCACAGTAATGTGGTTGGAGTCAGGCACCTCAGAGTCGGACCTGGCTCCTATTGGCGTTGGCCTCTACGGAGACAACCTTCGCCGTCTAGACGGTGGGATAGACCACGATAAACATCAAAATTTTCCAAACGTTTGGGAGCAAGTTCAATTAACCTTACTCCTTTAAAATGGCTTTTCAATCTTCTGTGAATCCTGCTCAGCTTACTCAGCTGGGTCAGGCTAATCTGGCGGGTGATACCCGTGCCCTTTATCTCAAGCTGTTTAGCGGTGAGATGTTCAAGGGTTTCCAAAATAACACTATCGCTCGTGACCTGATCATGAAGCGTACCCTGAAGAACGGCAAATCTCTGCAGTTCATCTTCACGGGTCGCACCAAGTCCGAGTTCCATACTCCTGGTAACAGCATCCTGGGTGATAGCAACGGTGCACCCCCGGTGGCCGAGAAGACCATTACCTGTGATGACCTGCTGATCAGCTCTGCCTTTGTGTATGAGCTGGACGAAGTGCTTGCTCATTATGACCTGCGTAGTGAGATCTCTCGTAAGATCGGCTATGCCCTGGCTGAGAAGTATGACCGTCTTGCCTTCCGTGCTATTGCACGTGGTGCTCGTAAGGCCAGCCCTGTGAGTGCTACTGGTTATGTTGAGCCCGGTGGTACCCAAATCCAAGTCGGTACCGGTGCTGGTACTGAGGCTGATGCTTATGATTCCGCTAAGCTGATTGCTGCGTTCTATGATGCAGCTGCTGCTATGGATGAAAAGGGTGTGTCCATGGACGGTCGTGTGGCTGTTCTGAACCCCCGTCAGTACTACTCCCTCATCCAAGCGGTCGGTACTAATGGTCTGGTGAACCGTGATGTCCAAGGTACTGCTCTGCAGTCCGGTAATGGCATCATCGAGATCGCTGGTATTAAGATCTACAAGTCCATGAACATTCCGTTCCTGGGTAAGTACGGTACCAAGTACGGCGGTACCACTGGTGTGACTGATCCTGGTAACACTGGTGACTTCGTGGAAGTGGCTCTGGAAGATGCTGACACTGCTCAAACTGGTATCAACAACGACTACGGTACTGCTGCTGAGTTCGGCTCTACCTCCTGCGGCCTGATCTTCCAAAAGGAAGCAGCCGGTATGGTGGAAGCTATTGGTCCTCAGGTGCAAGTTACCAGCGGTGATGTGTCCGTCATCTACCAAGGTGATGTGATGCTGGGTCGTCTGGCTTGTGGTTGTGACTACCTGAACCCTGCTGCTGCTGTTGAACTGCACGTTACCAGCACTGCTCCTTCTGAGTTCTGATTTAAATGTGCGTACGGGAGCCTCTTCGGGGGCTCCTTTTTTCTTATCTATTGTTTGAGAATAATTCTCATTATCAACTATGCCTTTCCCTACTACTGGCTCCAATACTGAGCTACAAGCTGTTAATCAGATCCTGGCGTCAGTTGGTCAGGCTCCTGTTACTACGTTGACAACTGAAGAGACACTTGTAATTAATGAAGTCAGTCGATTTACTGGCTCTATTTCTGGTACTACTCTAACTACTACTACTGCAGGTATTCCTGTTGGTACTTACATTGGAGGTACTGGAGTCACTAGCGGTACATCTATTGCTACAGCTGGTGTTGAAGTCGTACCAGCTACAGACCCTGTAACGTATGAATACACTGTGAATATCTCACAGACTGTATCAGAAGGTACGCTAATCCAATCGACTGTTACAAGTAGACTTGAAACCCCAACCAACCCGGACGTTGCGATTGTACTCAATACTCTCCGAGAAGTGTCACGTGAAGTGCAGTCAGAAGGCTGGACATTCAATAAAGAGTATGATTACCCAATCACACCTGATGAGAACAACGAAGTACAAGTTCCCAACAACGTACTTCAAATAGATTTAAACCAGAACTACCCAATTAATATGGATCGTGATGCTGTAAATCGTGGAGGTAAACTCTATGATCGTACAGCACATTCATACATTTGGGATGATGAAACCTTGTACGTTGATATTACTTGGTACTTTGATTGGGAGAATATTCCAACTCCCATCCAGGCATTCATTGTAGCACGTGCTGCTGCTATTGTCTCTAGTCGTATTATTGGGGACGGCAATCAGTACCAAATGCTTCAACAAAAGGAAGCCTTTGCAAGAGCTATGGCACTTGAATATGAGTGCAATCAAGGTGATTACACTTACTTTGGCAGTCCCCAAGGTCAGAACTTCTATAAAAGTTATCAACCTTATCACACGCTGTATCGCTAATGCCTGCTGTAACCCAACTAACACCTAACTTCCTAGGTGGTGTCTCACAACAGAATGATGATAAAAAATTAAACGGTCAACTTACTGAGTGCATCAACGGTTACCCAGACCCTACCTTTGGTCTTTTGAAAAGGACTGGGATGAGATTCACCAGTGCCCTTAAGAAACCTGATGGTTCATTCTTTAGTAAAGCTGAACTTGAAGATGCAGCTTGGTTTTACATCGAACGTGATGTAGCTGGATCATACATTGGTGCTATTAAAGATGATAACATTTATGTTTGGGTAGCTTCAACTGGTGAGTGGTGTACTGTTATCAATAACGGTAGGAGTTACCTAACTGGTACTGGACAAAATGATTACCACTTCCGTAGTGTTCAAGATACCACAATCGTTACCAACAGGACTGTAACGACTGCTATGCTTCCTGCAGGTACCTATACTGAGGATACTGTAGGTACAGTTGTGCTGAGTGTATTGACACCAGATTTTGAGTATTCAGTTACGATCCAAGGGGTTAAATTTGATGCTACCCCTCAAGCATCTACCACCTTTGATCAAACGTTGGTTTACACGTCTTCAGATGTTAACACTAACCACCACCTGATTGATGCTGTAAGGGCTGGTATCTTAGCTCAACAAAGTGCAAGTAACCCTGACTTTGATGGGAAGTGGTATCTTGAAAGTTACACCAATAGTATTGTCATCAGACGTACTAGTGGTACTAATGATGTAATCCTTGATTACTCAACACCTAGTGGTAGTCCGATTCCATTCACTCTTACTGCTAAAGGTGGTATTACCAACGACTCTCTTTATGCCTTCCAAGATTCTATCGAAGATGTAACACGTCTCCCTACGGAATCCTTTGAAGGGCACCAAGTTAAGGTACTGAATAGTACAGTAGCTGAAGATGATTTCCATCTAAAGTTTGAAGCCTACGATAATGTTAATGGTCGTGGTGTGTGGGAAGAATCAAGGGCACGTGATACTTCACCAGGATTAGATAGTACAACGATGCCTTATAGGCTTATTCGTACAGGTGCTACTGCTTTTGAGTTCCAACCTGTTGAGTGGTCTGAACGTCTTACTGGAGATGATGTTACAAGTCCTTTACCTGCTTTTGTTGGGTTTACCATTAACTCTACATTCTTCTACAGTAATAGGTTTGGTATCCTATCAGAAGATAACATCATTATGAGTAGAGCTAATGATGTCTATAACTTCTTTGTTAAATCAGCTCTTACTCAAGTAGACTCCGATCCTATTGATTTGAATGTTGCTAGCATCAGACCTGCTACGTTGTTTGACGTTCTACCATCTCCACAAGGTTTGCTTGTCTTTAGTGATCGACAACAGTTTCAAGTCTTTACAACAGATGGTAGTGTATTAACTCCATCCTCAGCTATTGTTAGAGCCATCTCTAACTATGAAATGGATGCTAATATCCCACCTGCTGATGTCGGTACAACGGCTGCTTTTGTAAGTCAAGTATCAGGTTACAGTAAGTTGTTTACGTTGCAACTGCGGGATGTTGAGCAGAATCCAATTGTTATTGATATTAGCAAAGCAGTACTTGAATGGATTCCTGCTACGATCAATGATCTAGCTGTTAGCCCGCAGAACTCTGTGATCATGTTGGTCGATAGGGGTTCATCTTACCTTTACCTGTTTAGGTACTACAACAACGGTGAGAAAGATATCTTCCAAGCGTGGACTAAATGGCAATTACCTGGTACTATCCAGACTGCTAAGATTATCAATGACTCTATCATCATTGTATCACAACATGAGGATGAGTATACTATTGGTTCCATCACCCTTGATGAAATCCCCTCAGGAGAGGTTACAGCAGCTTCTAGTAGCGTAGAGGGTAATCCATGCCTAGATATGTTTACACGCCCCGTCTCGCCTGCTGTAGGTGTCGATGCGGTGGTGTATGATGCAGTGAATGATGTAACTAAGATCTATGTACCGTTCACACCATTCCAACAACGTGAAGCAGCGATGCTCCTCACTAAACCAGAAGCTGATTTAGATGATGCTGTTGCTTTGGTTGACGCTGATGCTGGTTACTGGGCAGCTGCTACAGAACGTACAGAGATTGGCACAGGTTATCGATACTTTGAAGTAAAAGGTAACTTCTTGCCTTATGCTGACGGTATCGTTGTAGGGTATAACTATACGTTTGATGTAACCTTGCCTAAGTTCTACTTTAGACGTGATCAAACTACTACTGATTTTACTGCAACGTTAACTATTTCTAGGGTTAAATTCTCGGTGGGTAGGACAGGTGCTATACGGTTCCAACTGCGACCAACAGGTTCTACTGAATGGTTTGATGTACAACACGTAGCAGATGCTGATTATTACACTGCTGACAGTAATCCTGTTAAACCTGAACGTGTGTTTACTATTCCCGTCCACCAACGTAATACTAATTTTGAACTAAAAGTGACAAGTAACTTACCGTATCCTGTGTCGTTGGTGTCTATGATGTGGGAAGGAAATTATTCACCTCGTTTCTATAGGAGGACTTAAGGATGGCATTCCCTGTCGCTGCTGTAATTGGAGGTGCCCTTTCCATTGGTCAGGGGATCTTTGGAGCCAGCCAAGCCTCCAGCTCTAATGCTAGAGCAAAGCGTGCTGCTGAAGCTGCTGAAAGGAAAGCAAAGAAAATTGCTAAAAATGTAAACGAATATAATCTACGTGCTTTTGAAGTAGATCAACAAAACTACTTCAACCAACGGGATTATGAATTCCAAATAGCTACTCAAAATTGGGAACGCGGTAAGGAGATCCAGGATTTTGAGTTCAGTCAATTGATGCGGCAATATGCCAAGTCTGTTGGGATCTATGAACAACAGCTAACGTTTAACGACTTAGCTGCTGAAACTGCATACGCTAACGAAAGCGCTGCTTTAGCTGGTCTTTTTACACAGCAAGCTTTTGCACGTGAAGATCAGATGATGGGTCTTCAAAGGGCGTTGACTGAGATTTCATTGAATCGCAGGACAACTGACCTTGAGATGCAAAGTGTCCGCAATAAGGGTACTTTTGGTATTACAGCAATCCAAGAAAACCTTAAAGAATACACTAAGCAAACTGACTTCAAAAAGCAAAGTGCTCTTGTAGATGCCCTCCAAGCTCAAGGTAAGAACGAATTACGTCAGGCTGGTGGTTCAGCACGTAAAGGTGCTCAATCCACGATGGCTGGCTTCTACCGTGGCATGACTGAACTATCCTCTGCTTTGTCTGGCAAGCAACGACAAGCTGCTTTGCAAGTTGCTGAACTTGGTCTTGAGACTTCACTACTTACTAAGAAGCTAGAAATCCAAGCTGAAAGCCTGGATAACGCAGCGATGAGTGCTATTGCTGATGCTCAATTTAACATGCGTGTTCTTGATGCGGACATTGCTAGTGCTGTCGCTCAATCTGAACGTAACATGCAGCAGATCAGCCTACAGAAGTATGGGGCTGATTTGAATGCAGCTGCTAACTTGATGATTAAACCCGAGCAACTTCCGTATGCTCCTGCCCCTACACTGGCTCCTGAGCGTGTCTTCATTGAACCAATGAAAGTTCGTCCTGGTGCTGTGGCACAACCTGTCCAACAGAATGTTTGGGGACCGCTGATTAGTGGTGTTACTCAAGGTATTAGTTCTGGTATTTCTATCTATACAGATATGTATAAGAACCAAGGACAAAACACTTTAGGTAGCATATTTGGTAGTAATAATTTCCCCAGCTCAGTACCTTCTTATTTAAACACTCCGGTGTTCGGAACTAATGGCTAGACTAACACACAACCCAACACGACCTGACTCTAGTTTCCGTCCTCTCCAACTGAGTACAGCTGAGATCACTCGGATGCGGGAAGAGACAGCCCGTATTGTCGATAATATGGAGAGGAATCGTCAGGCTGAGTTGCAACAAGGTCTGACCAATCTAAAGGCTTTACGAGATAATGCTGAGTATCAACGACAGCAAGAGCAACGTAACTTTGAGATTCAACAGCAGAATCTAAAAGCTGAACAGCTTGAGGAACAACTTAAAGCTCAAACCGAACAAAACCAAGCTAGGGTTAATCAAGAGGCTGCTCAACAAATCTTTGGCAGTCTGGCTGGTCTCAGTCAAACCGCAGCTAAAGCTACACAAGAGATTGCACTAACCAACGAAAAGCGAGAGATTTATGCTTCATACATCTCTGCTGCAGTAAACCCTGATTATACCAAAGAGACTTGGTATAAGGATAATGAGGCTAAACTGCTACAAAGTGGTGAGCTTTACAATGCAGCTGTTACTGAACAAGAGGCGACAGGTACTGCTGATCCCTTGTCCAGTGCAAAGGCTAAGATCGGGAACCCTGCACTTACGCACTTCTCCAATAAAGGTAACGCTACCTTTGTACTCACCAATCAATACTCTATAGCACTTGACGCAGTAATCAACTCTGGTATTACTGTTCGCTATAAGGGGCAAGAGGTTCCTATTTCTCAAGCTCAGCGTAACCCAGAAATCATGGGTATTGCTGGTACGTTTGCATTGAGGACACTACTTCAAAAAGCTAATCTTGTTGGTCTTGATGATCAATTCTTGATGCCTGGTTTGAAGGCAGCTAATGAGCACCTTCTTTCACGACAAGCACAGGCTTCTAAACTCCAACGAGAGGACATCAACTTCCAGAATGAAGATTTGATTCTGGGTACTATTCGGAACAATGTTGATGGCTTGAATACGTATGGTCCTACAGGTTTCCGCCAGTTAGCCGCTCTACCTCACCTTGGTTATGCTGGAGCACTTGATAAGTATGCGGGGTTCTCGGTTGAGCGTGATAGCGACGGTAACTTCCGTTACTCCATGGATGACCTTGGTAACTTGGACCTCAAAGGTAATGGTAAAACTTTCAAAGAAGAGTGGCCAAATCGTTGGACTGCTATGCAGGAGGCTCGTACTAAGTCACAGATTGAGTATGAGCGTCGTGAGCTTACCCTAGACAACATTGAGTTTGCTAAAGATACAAAGCGTATCATGGGCGGTCTTATTGCAGAGCCAACTCAAGCAAATGCGGATGCAGCTGTCAAGTACTTTGTTGAGAATCATGATGGTAGAGTACCACCAGAAGTCATTAAATTCCAATCTTCTCATACAACTGAAGCAATTCAAAAGATTGAAGCAGTTAAGAAGCTAGAAGCTATCCCTGATGGTCTTGTCACAAGGGAAGCTGTAGATGCTGCCTTTGCGTTGGATCCTAATGTTGGTAAGGCAATGGCTCAACGTTACCAAGCCCAGGAGGCACGGTACAACAGTGGTATCTACAAGGAGACTGCTGAAGCCTTTAAGGCTACTGCTAATGGTGTTACATCCTTTGGTACCAACAAACCAAACACACCTTCTAGTGTCTTCCTTCAAGAACGTATGCGGGCTGAGTACCGTAAGCGTGTGGATCAAGCTGTAGCTGGTGGTATGCCATTTGATCAAGCTGCAACAACTGTTGGTCAAGCTTTGGATGCTGAGGTAAAAGCAGGTGCACGAGATCCTAATAGCCAGTGGTTCCGTAAACCAGATGCTCCTGGTGGTTCTGCTCAATTCCCTAATCTTAACAAAGGTAGTCTTTCTGCTTTAGAAAGGGCTAACCGGCGTTATACGGAGCTAAAGCAGAACATCCGTAATAATGGTTTGGAGAAAACAATCTCCACAAAGAATGCCATTATTACAGCGGAAGAAGCTCCAGCTATTATTGAAGGTTACGGTAAACCTGGATTCACTATCCCTCAAGACGTACTTGCTGTTGCTGGTATGTCTAATGGGTTGGACCCAATGGTTATTATTAACCGTCAATTCCAAGCACTTGGTCTTCCACCTCTTCAACCTCCCCCGTCTTTGGCTAGTACAGGCTCTGGTGTTAGTCCTACTTTCCAGAGGCTACTTTATAAGAACCCAAGTCCTGAGCGTTCGACACGTGCTCTTGGTACGGCTAATACTTTCAACCCAAGTATTATCCCCAATAACATGGGTCCTATGATCCAACAGGCGGCACAAGCTACTGGTGTTAATCCTTCATTCATTGCTGCTTTGGCGGAGATTGAGAGTGGTTTTAATCCTAACATCCCCAGCTATAATGGGTCGTCATTTGGTGTGATGCAGATCAACCGAGCTGCCCATCCGCAATTCTTTGCTCAACAAAACTGGAGAGATCCTCAAGCTAATATCAATTACGGTGCTCAATACTACTCAGGTCTTTTGAATAAGTATAAGGATCCTGTAGCAGCTGCTATGGCATATAACGCAGGTCCAGGTAACTATGATGCTTACCTCCGTGGTGAGCTTCCTGATGGACCAATAAAGACTGAGATGTTGAACCACGGTAAGAAGTTCGCTAAGGCAATGTATAAGTACGGTGGTGGCGCACAAGCCCTTAACCGTCCTGAGATGATGCGTTCTGGTTCTCCAATGGAGCAGGCTTCGTTGCAAACTACCCCGATGCGTCCACTCCAATCTTTTGCACCTAACGTATCTTCGGTTACCTTTGACACTGGTCAACCTGGATTGGATCTTTTCTTTGAGGACAAGCAATTCCCAGCTGTTCTTTCAGGTGTTGTAAAAGATATTAGCTTCCAAGGTGGTCCAGGTAAGGGTTACGGTAACTACGTTGTTATCGAATCTATTGACCCGGCGACTAATGAAAAAGTAGATGTCCTTTACGCGCACCTTGCTAGTAAGCCTAATCTACGCCCAGGTCAAATGGTGAGAACTGGTCAAATTATTGGTCAGCAGGGTGGCACTGGTAGAGTTGTCAGTGCAGACGGAACCATTGCTTCTATTGACTTCCTACGTCCAGCCCCACGGGGTAGTAAGGATATGACTCCTTACGCTTATTATGATTCACTGCGTCGTCGAATTGCTAGTCAATTTCAATCTTAACTAACTAACTATGGAATACGATCCTACAGAGATGTTTAGGGTTGATCCAGGTGAGATGGAACTATCTGCGGAAGCACAAGCCCAGATGGAACTTGAGCGGCAAGCTGAAGAGGCTGCTGCTCAAGCCGCTCAAATGGCTCCAACTACTCCTACGGGAGGACAACCTGGACAAGCTCAACCCATGCAACCTGCTACGGCAGAGCAACAAACCCCGTTTGATCCGGGTTATGATTTAGGTGATGCTGCACGACAAGTCGTAGAAGGTGGACTTTCAGTTCCCGCTGGTCTTGTTGATTTTGGTGTTGATCTAATTAATAAAATTCCTGGTGTTAGTGTCCCAAAGGTACCTGAATTTCAAACTAAACACCTCCAAGCTCTTCGTGAGATTGCATCCGTTGTAGCACCTACGATTATCCTTAGTAAGCTTGGGATGAAGGGTGGTACCGCAGCACATTCACGAGTTGGTTGGTCTTTAGGTAATAATGCTTTTGTTAAAGCTGCTAGTACTTTAGGTATTGAATTAGGTGCTAGTGTTGCTGTTGGTGCGGTCAGTAGTGAATATACTGAAGACAACCTCACAGGTACTCTTAAGCAAAGCTTCCCAGAAACGTGGGACTTCATTCCTGATTCACTTGCTACTTTGAAAGATGAGCCACCGGACCTGAAGCGTAAGAAGAATATCTACGAAGATATGGGTCTTGGTGTCTTTACAGGTGTCGCAGAGGGTGTAGTTAAGTTTGCTGCTTCCTTGTCTAATCTTGGTAGTAGCCTCCGCAAGTCTAATAAACTTGTTGGTGAGACTCCCCAAGCACGGGCATGGCTTGAAGCTAATGCACCTAAGCCTTCAACTGGTGATCCTGAAGATGCTATTACTGCAGCAGTTATTAAACAAGAAGAGGCTTTGGATGAGTTAGGTTACTATAACCTCTCAGAAAACCCCATGATGGATGTACCACTTAAAGGTATCCATGATGTGTTTGACTACACTGAACTTGGTGTACGTACTGTTGACGATTTTGGTGTGGTAGGTGCTTCTATCGACCAAGCTCGTATTGCTAAGAACCTTGATACTGTATACGGTCGTCTTGGTAATATGCTTTCTGAACCTGCTCTTAAGTATGCGCTTAAGAGTGGTGACAATGCTCAAGACATTGTTATTGGTCTTGCTGATCAACTGAAGCAAGCTGGACGTGTTGGTATGGAAGGTGATGGTTGGAAGGTTACCTTTGATGACGTTATTGACGCCAATGAAGACCTAGCTATCCAACTGTTTGATCCACGGATGAGTAAGGCAGATGTCCGTCAAGTCCTTGAACCATTCATTACAAGGGATGCTGATGGTAAAGAGGTAATGGTAGAGGAAGGCTTTGCTATGGCTGCCAGGGCGCTCAGGGGCTTTGGTAGTGACCTCACCAGTATGGATGTAGGACGTGCCCAGGCATTGCTTGCTGGGTCGCTTTCTGGGCGTATCTCTGACCTTTCAGAAGGTGCACGTCTAATGGAAGGTACGTCTGCTGTTGAAGCGGCTCAAGAAAAGGTAATTGATTTGATGCAATATGTCACTCAATTATCTGGATCTGCTAAATACTACAAGAACCGTAAAGCTAACCTGATCCAACTTGTACAAAATGGATTCAGGAATATTGAAGGCTATAACCTTGCTACTGTTGAAGGAGCTGGTGATGTAGCACAAAAGATCTTCCAAGATTCTCAACGTTTTGCTGATACCTTGAGGCAAATCTCATTCAACCAACCTCGTTTGATGGATGAGTTTCTGTTTGCTTATGAAATTACCAATGGTGATGTTGATACCATTGTTAAGATGAATAAGTGGATCTTTGAGATGACGGGTGATCTTGGTAAAGGTATTATTAACCTAAACCCTGATGTCCAGAATAAGTTAGTTGCTGGAGTGTGGTCTAACATCTTCAATAATATGTTGTCTGCGTTTAAGACTCCTATTGAAGCATTGGTTGGTGACTTTGGTGGAATCATTTCTCAACCAATTTCACACTTTGCTGGTGCTGCAATGTCTTTGGATTTCAAAGCAATGCAACGTGGTTGGATCGCATACAGCTCTGTTGGGGATACACTGAAGAAAGCATTACCGTATGCTGGTGATGTATTTATGCGTGCTTCAAAGGAACCCAATTCAGTACGTTCTGGTACACGTCTTGATTTTATCCTGTCTCAAGAACGTGAGATGGAGTTCCTTAAGATGTCAGCTAACCGTCAGGCAGCAGAAGGTAATCATGGTCTTCAATATCTCGTCAATCAAATAGAGATGTTGAATGATCTTGGTAAGGATCCAGTGTTGCGGTTTGGTATTAATGCTATGACAGCTACTGATGGCTTTACTGGGGTATTTAATGCTGCAGCTGAAGCACGATTCAGAGCTATGGATGAGCTAGTTTCCTCAGGACAACCAATCTCTAAGGAAGCTGTTAAGCCCATTGCTGATAAGTACTACGCTGAGATGTTTGGCGCTGATGGTTTGCTGAAGGATGAAGCTGTTAAGTATGCCACGGATGAGATGGCACTGAACATTGATAGTAATCTTGCTAAAGGTATCTCAAGTCTTATTAATACCGTACCTGGTTTGCGTCCCTTTATGATGTTCCCTACCACTGGTATGAACCTCATTGATATGGGTGGTAAATATGGACCGTGGATGCCATTCCAACGTGATGTTAACGAACTAGCTTACGTTAAACTAGAGGATCTTTTTGTAAATGAAGCACGTGTAGATGAACTTCTCCGAGCACGTAATATCAATGTAGAGGAACTTGATACGATTGCTAAGCAAAACAAACTTGCTGATCTTAAGTACACCACAAGGGGGCGTAAAGCACTTGGTGGTATCGCTGTGACTGGAGCTATTGGTCTTGTTTTGAATGATCGCCTTACTGGTGATGGTATCTACGACAAAGAAATTCAACGTGCACGAGTAAAGAACTCTAATTGGAAACCTCGTCATATCAAAGGTCTTGATGGTAAGTGGTATAGCTATGAAGCTCTGGGACCCCTTGCTGATGCTATAGCACTTGTAGCTAACATCGCTGATAACTTTGATATGCTTGGTGAAGCTGCTACTGAACGTTTGTTTGAAAAGGTAGCCTTTGTTATTGGTGCTTCTATTACTGATCGTACTGCTCTTTCTACTGTTAAACCTTTGCTTGATATTGTAAGTGGTAACGAAGGTGCATTGACTCGTTGGGGTGCTGGATTTGTTAATAGTCTTGGTCCTTTGGCTGGTCAACGTGCTGAGTGGTCTCGTATTATCACTGAAGGTTTGATGGAAGTAGATAATGACTTCCTTTCTTTGCTTGGTAACCGTAATAGCTTCCTTGATCCTTCTAATCGTCACCCTTATGTTTACAGCCCGGTGACTGGTGAGAAAGCTAATGGTTATGGTCTTCTGCAACGTATCTGGAATGCTTACAGCCCGATCAAGGTACACGCTGAGCAATCACCTGAAGAGCGGTTCCTGCAGGAGATGGAGTTCGATATTAACACTACCTTCCGTACTAAAGATGGTGTTAAGTTGAAAGCCAATGAGCGTTCTGAACTGTTCCGTCTGATGGGTACAAGTGGTTTCTTCAAAGAAGAGATCCGTGCTATTATGCGTGATGCTGGTAATTGGAACAGCATTGCTAAACTGCGTGAAGCACGTATGCGTGGTTTGAAGTCAGATGAAGTATCAATTAAAAAGTGGCATGATCTTTATACTAGGCTGTCTGATGCACGACGTGCTGCAGAACAACTAGCCTATGCTGAAATGAATGCTGAAATGCTCGGTCAAATTGAAGCTCGTCAAATAGAGCGAGATCTGATTGAAGAAGCTAATATCGCTGGTGAAACACTTAACCCTGCTCTTTCTATTCGTAAGTAACAATCATGTCATGTGCTGACGTACAAACAATTCAAGCAGGTAACGGATCAAAGACACAATTCTCTTTTGACTTTCCGTACCTTTTTAAATCAGAAGTCCAGGTTTCCTTTTGGAACGTTACAACTAAAGAATGGGACGTAATTGCACAAAATGATGCTACATATCCTTGGCAACTGACAGATGCTAACCCCACTATTGTAGAGTTTACAGGTACTGCACCTCCTACACCTGCAACACCTGTTAACCCAGATGAACCTACTGTTGATAATGTTCGGATTCGTCGTGTTACTAACATTGATAACATCCGAGCATTGTTCAATCCAGGTTCAGCTATTCGATCTGATGATCTGAATAAAAACTTTGAACAACTTCGGTATGCTATTCAAGAAGGTAATTGCCAAGAAGTACCTCAAGAGATCTATGATTTCCTGAGGGACTACTATTGGAATACCTTTAGTGATGCTATCTACTCCACTGATACGTGGGCAAGTGCTGATAATAAGATTGCCAGTACTGCAGCTATTGATGGTCGTACTTTTACTAACTTCGATACACTAGTCCAAACTGCTACACCATCTGGTAGTGATTGGCGTGTAGGTAAGACGTGGTTGCAAAGTAATGCTGACCTTACACTTTCTATTTGGAATGGTAGTGAGTGGACTGGTGTTACATCCGGTGGTACGTTTACTACCCAACCTAAGGTTGTCTATGTAGACGCATCAAGTGGTGATGATGCTAATGACGGTCACCGTATCAGTCGTCCTAAAAAGACAATTAAAGCCGCGGTCACGCAAGTTAACGCTGATGACACCTATGGTGATGGTAGTGTTATTGTAGTTGCTCCTGGTGTCTACCAAGAGATTGCACCTATTGACATCACAAGAAAGGATGTATCTATTGTTGGTACTACTTACCGTGGTTGTATCGTACATCCTACCGCTGCTACTCAAGAGAACTCACTGTTCCGTGTAAATAGCGGTACATACCTCAAGAATATCACCTTTATGGGTGTCAAAGCAAGTGGTATTAGGGGTGCAGCAGGTTCTATTGATCCTGATGGTACTTATGGTCTTCCGCCGAGTCAAGGTTGGAACGTTTCGTTCTATCCTAATGCGATGATCTACAAGTCACCGTACATCCAGAATTGTACTAGCTTTACCGATTCCGAGATCGATAACAGTAATCTGAACCCCAATACCCCTGCAGGTGGTTCTGCTGGTGATACGGATTCTGAACCTACTGGTGGTGGTATGCTTGTGGATGGTTCCGTTGTGAACTCAAGTAGCCCGCTTCGTTCGATGGTGTGTGATGCTTATTCACAAGTGTGTCTGGATGGCCCTGGTATCCTTGTTACGAATAATGGTTATTGCCAAGCAACAAGTTGTTTCGCCTTCTTTGCTCATTACCATCTCAAGTGCTTGAATGGTGGTCAAGCAAACATCACCGGTTCTACTACAGACTTTGGTCGTTATGGCTTGATTGCTGATGGTAAATCAACCTCTGCAATCTTTACGGCTACGACCACTGCTAATGCAGCTGATGGGGCACTTACTTTTACGATTGGTACTCCGACTGCAGGTGCTAGTTGGTATGGCTCTGCTACACGTCCACAAAATAATATGGTCGTGGAAGTAAATGGTGTCACTTATCCCGTACTTTCTGCAGCAGCTAATGGTTCCGGTTGGGATGTTACTATCCTTCGTCCTGATCCAACTGATGTTTCAGTGAACCTTGGACTGGATGGTGCAGTAAGTAGTGGTGCTGCAGTTAGCTTCTACCTTCGTTCTATGATTTCTTCTAGCAATCATACGATGGAGTATTGTGGCTCTGGTACTAACTACTCTGCTTTGCCGGAGAATGGTGGTGTACCAGTTGAAGCTGCACAAGTTGTTGAACGTAATAACGGTAAGGTTTGGGCTGCTATTACTGATCAAAGTGGTAAGTTTAAACTTGGTGATTTCTTTGTTGTCGATCAACAAAATAGCACTATTACACTGACTACTGGTAGTATCCCGCTTGATTTGTCTGAGCTTACCATTGCTCCTAATGGTGATGCACAACTTAACACCAACTTGGATCTTAACGGTAACGACATTATTGACAGCACAGGTTCCGTCAGTATTAACGATACACTGGATCTTAACCTGAATAAGATTAGTAATGTTGGTGAACCATCTAGTGCACAAGATGCAGCCACTAAGAACTATGTTGATAGCTATGCAGTAACTGTTGCTGATATCGGTAGTACCGTTCAAGCTTATGACGCTAACCTACCTGCTGGTAATACCATTCTTGTTGATGGTGATATTGGTGTAACAGTAGAAGCATATGATGCTACTATTCTTAAAGATGCTGATATTGGCGTTACAGTTGAAGCCTATGATGCGACGATTCTTAAAGATGCAGACATTGGTGTAACTGTTGAAGCGTACGACGCTACGATTCTTAAGGATGCTGATATTGGTGTCACTGTTCAAGGGTATGACGCTGATACTGCTAAGACAGATGTCACACAAACCTTTACTGCTGGTCAACGTGGTGGTGTAACAGCACTTACAGATGCAGCTACTATTCTTGTGGACTTTGATGATAGTAACTACTTTAGCGTAACCCTTGGTGGTAATCGTGTGCTTGATAATCCCTCTAATGCAGTAGCTGGGCAATCAGGTGCTATCTTTATTACCCAAGACGGTACTGGTAGTCGTACTCTTAGCTACAGTGGTAATTGGGCTTTCCCTGATGGTAATGCACCTGTGTTGACGCTTAACCCCGGTGCTGTTGATGTACTTATTTACATGGTACTTAGCCCAACCGTCATCGTTGGTCACCTTATGAAGAATATCCAGTGATGGAGGTAAAGTCATGATTCCTGGTGGTCTTATTCCACTCCTTTTTGCTTCAGAAACTTTACCTTCTGGAGCAGGTGCAGTGGGTGGTACTGTCACTGATATTAATGATGGTGGTGTGGATTACCGTGTCCATACGTTCACCACTAGCGGTACCTTTACGCTTAACAAAGAGACAACTATTGAATACTTAGTTGTCGGTGGTGGAGGAGGAGGGGCTGGCTCATTTTCTGCTGCTGCTGGCGGTGGTGGTGGAGCTGGTGGGTTACTTTATACCACACTTGGTAGTGGTATTTTGTTCCCATCAGCTATTTATACCATTACTGTTGGAAATAATGGTGTCCGTAATAATAGTGGTGGTCAAGCCGGTAATGGCGGTAATTCCTCAGTTGTTGGTAGTACCATTAATATCGTTGCAACTGGTGGCGGTGGTGGTGGCGCTTCTGATCCTAGTGCTGCTGGCTCTTCTGGAGGTAGTGGTGGTGGTGGAGGCGGTAGCCCCGCTAGAGCTGGTGGTGGTCGCGTAGTAGGCCAAGGTTATGCTGGTGGTAGTGGTAGTTCTAGAGAATACGGTGGAGGTGGCGGTGGAGCTGCTAGTGCTGGCTCTAGTGCTACTACATCAGCATCAGGTCGTGGTGGTGCTGGACTCCTTATTAATATAACTGGTAGCAACGTACGTTACGCAGCTGGTGGACACGGTGGTACTACTACAGGTAGTACGCAATCCTCTGTTGGTGGTTCTGTCCGTCCTGGTACCATTCCACCTGCTAACAGTGGTAGTGGTGGTGGTGGTCAATCTTTTACACCAGCAACTGATCCGCCTACTAATGGCGCACGTGGTATTGTTGTCCTTCGCTACCCAATTTAACAACTTTCATTTTCTTTCAAACAACATGGCTAACTATACTGATAATGTTGAACCGCTGGGTAAAGCAGGTTTGGCACGACAACTGTCTGCAGGTTCTACATCTGCTAACACTGCGTTGACAAGTGGTATCACACGTATTTCAATGCGTGCTGTTGGTGCTGATATTCGATTTGCTATGGGTGTAGGTGCTCAAACTGCTACAGCTACTAGTCACTTTATTGCTAATGGTGAGCGTCTTGATTTTGCTTGTTATCCTGGTGCTAACATCGCAGTAATCCGTAATGGTACTAGTGATGGCACCCTTGAAGTAACGGAGTTGATCTAATGAGACTCAGAGGAACCAAGACAAGTGTTATCTCCACCAATGGTGGTCTTGGTGATCAACTCTGGGACCTTGGTGGAGCACGACCATCACTTGACCTTAATTTTGCACACTCCAAAGATCTGACAGATGCCACTACTGGGTCGAACCTTGTTGACTTCACCCGCGCCAGTAGTGGGACGTATGTGGGCAGCGATGGGCTGATCAAGACGGCGACGACAAACGAGCCACGGTTTGATCACGACCCAACGACAGGTGAGAGCTTGGGGTTGTTGGTGGAGGAGCAGAGGACGAATCTCACACCATATAGCAGATATGAAAGCACACAATGGACTTTTGTAGCAGCGTCGTTAGGCGCTTCTACCAAAGCAGCCATTGATGGAGCCACAGTTACTGCTTTTCTGGCTAATGCATCGACGGGTGCACATCGAGTCATTCGCGCATTGTCTGGGCCTTATACGGCGGGTACCGCGTTTACGTTCAGTCTCTATGTCGCGAAGCCTGCCAATTCTGACATACGTGGCATAATAGTACGCCTAAGAACTGCCGTAGGTGGGCAGTCAGTATCGATAGCGGTGACAGATAATGGCGAAAATTCTACTTACGAGTTTAATGCTTCCGCGCCTTTTGGAGCTTCCCCTCCACCAGCGATAACGTCCGGCAGCTTTTCCGCAGTTCCCGTTGGTAATAAATGGACGCGCATTAGCATTGTCACACAGGTATCCAGCGTTAACACTAATTACACGCAATGGGACATTGGCTTTTCCACTGCTTTGTCCAGCGACACTGGCACAGGCACGGCTAATTCCGAGTTATTTATCGACGCAGTACAACTTGAAGCCGGCTCCTTCCCCACCAGCTACATCCCCACCACAAGCTCCACCGTCACCCGCGCTGCTGACGTGGCCAGTATTAGTGGTAGCAACTTCTCTGGCTGGTTCAATGAGTCAGAAGGGAGTTTATATACTGCCGCATCTTTTATTGGCGCGGTTTCTCAAACCAGCTTTATTGCTCAAGCCGCCTTGAACAGCGCCAACTACATTAGTATGTACCGGGATGGAAGTCCTCAAAGGTTGACAGCTCGGGTCGTTGCTGCCGGCGTAGACTCAGCCTTTTTCTACACAACTGCATCGGCAATCCAAGCCGACGTGGAATATAGAAATTGTGTTGGGTACAAGCTGAATGATTTCGCAGCTACAAGTAATGGCGCTGTTCCTGCTGGTGATCTTGCGGGTAACGTGCCTACAGGTTTGACAACATTGGGTTTAGGCGGCTCTCCCTATACCTCTTCCGTTCCCTTGAACGGT
>Ga0196905_1000136_pt1 | contig 28101 bp, 50 predicted proteins | sample CB_VirMetaG_3_FD_169098 | JGI IMG/M metagenome (GOLD analysis project Ga0196905, IMG submission 169098) | Freshwater to marine saline gradient viral communities from Chesapeake Bay - CB_1508_1S Viral MetaG (v3) (version 3) | ecosystem: Environmental > Aquatic > Marine > Coastal | place: USA... | reverse complement strand
GAAATTGTAGGGTTTTTTACATGGGTTACCCGAAGTGCTGCTGTGTGATGAAGATTGTCTACCTTTTCAAGCTTGGTAGAGCTGTTATTGTAAGACTGCTTGAACCAGTTAAAAACAGTATTAGAGTTAAATTCTAAATCATCTCTAGTTAAAGCATTGATGGGTTTAGGAAGATATTTATCATCGTAATAAGCTGAGTAATTACCAAGAAGGGCATCTTTAAAAGTAAGATTAATACCATTTTGGTCATGACAACCTTGATCGTCAATTCCAGTTACTTTTACTGGAACCCAAAGATCAGGATCAAGAGTCCATTCATATCCGTTTTCTTCAGAAGTAGCTTGCCACTGTTTGGGATCCCACAAACGAGAATAGGCTTCATCATCATTGTAGTGAGACTTGTAAAAACGAGGACCATCTGTTTCAGACATGTTAGCATCGTTATATGCTTCAACACCTGAACACCGCTCCAATAAATAAACAAGCTTTTCGTTAATGGGATAAGAAGTTATATCATGATTGCGATATAAGCAAATCCATCCTACACCATTACCGCGATAGCCTCTACAGTTAATGTTAGGAAGATTAACGTGATAAAGTTGAACATCAGGATGAGTAACTGGAGAAACAGTATAGAACATCCTGGCACCAAGGAAATTACCGTCTAAGAAATCTCCAATAACTATTCTGTAGGGCTGGGCAACGTAATAGGCTTCTGCTGAAGCATCTGCTTCATACCTTCCCCAATTAATTCTATACATGCCTGGCTCGTACTGGAAAGCCATTTGCATGTGATTGCCTGCGGATCTAATGGTAAGAAGACCAGTATTGGCTACAGGAAGAAGACCTGTATCAAAATGCGCAAAGTTAGAAAAGTTATTGTAGAAAGAAGAAATATCTTTGTCAGTTACACTGTCTAACCCAAAAGAGTTTACTGTAGAACGAAAGACTAAAGATCCTTCTTCTGTGCTCGTAAAGCGGTAATCTACATTGGTCATTTTTACTCCGAAATATCGTTAAATAGCTGTTCAATGTCGTCATCAATTTCAGAAGAAAAGTCACCAAAAGTTTCAATAAACCAGTTAGGATTTTCATTGATTGCGTGATGAACAGCAAGTTTAGTGTTAAGTGTGTTTTGTAAATCTACTAGTTCAGCTAGTCGGTCTAAAGCTTTAGAAAGTTTCTTTAGATCGTTTTTGTCAGGAGCTAAACCAAGTAAGCTTCTAATAATTGGAACTCCACCAATAAAAAACTTTTCTGAGTTAGCAATTTGTTCTATTCGGTTATTTAATGTTTCGGCGGAATTAGCGAGCTTTTCTTTCTCCTTGTTAGCGTGAGAAAAAGAAAAGGTAAAGTTATTTATTTTGGTAATATCAGAAGGTATCTTTTCTGGGTACGCCATTGGGTTTTCTCCTAGTTTTCAGATTTTTTCTTAGTTCTAAGAAGTCTTTAACTTCAAGTAAAGACCACCATACAGTGGCACTTCCAACAGCTATCTTTGTAAATACTCTTGCTAAATACGCTTCGTCTAAACTTACTCCAGGTGTTATTCCTTGAACATCAAAGTAGTATTTAGAAAGTTTATTTTCAATCTTAGTTGATAACTGTTGCTGTTTTGATTTTATTTTGGTCAACGGTAGATCCCCCTGAAGATTGTGAAATATTGTCTTGAATTGATTGTACAAGTACTGTTAGTTCAGGCGTAGGATTGACTGGAAATATCGATTGCCGTTGAAGCTTACGCGTCTTAAGCTTAGCGATTAAACCAGATATTACTACTGGTGCCATAATGAGATGCATTGCTACATACTCCTTCTTGCTGTTTTGTATTTCTTGCCATCTAAACCGAAATAGTTAAAAACTATTTCTGTAATAGCTAGAAGTATTAAAGGTATATTAGATGTAAATTGGTAAATTAAATTAAGTAGTATTATCAATATAGTTGTGAGGAAACCATACAATGGACCAGCCATAGCTATAGCGGCAGCTTGGTCTGGATCATGTTTACCAACCTTAGTTATACCGACAGCTATAAAAGGTATCGGTATAAAGATTGGTAGGTTTGCCTCAACATTTTTCATTTTAGCCGTAAGATAATGACCTAGCTCGTGGGCAAGTAAAACTATTATAGCAATAAATACAAATGAATTATGTATAATTGCATAGTTTATTGCTGCTAAAGCAATCAAGGACGCTAAAGTATAGAAATAGTCAGGTATATCTTTTGCTTTAGGCTTCAGATTGGTTATAAACTTGGGTATCTTCATCAACCTTTGCCATTTTAATATAGTTTTTATCAATAATTTCAGACATAATAACGTTAAACTTTTCTGCGTTACTCTTAGAATAGTTTGTTACATTATAAAGATCGAGAACATTTAATTCTTCTGCAAAAAGACATTCTTTGACTGGTATACCAAGTTTTTCAGAGAGAGCTTGATAAAGAATTCTATCAAGAGTGATAGAGTGCTTGTTTAGATTAAAAAGAGAAGTATAAGTAATGTTCATGTAGAAATCAGAAGTTTCAACATCAAACATTTCTTTCATTATCCCTTGAATGCCGTTAGCATAATTGTCCGAGTCAGCAATGTTGAAGGCTTCTTCCATAAGAAAATCTACAAGAAGCTTCCGTGCTAACTTAAACTCTATTTCTTTGAAATATCTAATTCTAGAATAATCATTATTAGTCATTTCATCAAGGACAATGGCGACAGACTCAATAAAAGAGTTAACAACAGAATCATTGTTAATCCAGTGATGAGTGCCATCATAAAAAGCTGAAGATAGCCGGACTTGAGCTTGATTGACACCTGATGAATCGATGTCAATTGTAGTGTTCTTGAGACTGTCTTTTACAGCGTGTACATAATCAGAACTTTTTTGATTGTTTACAGACGGATTAGAAATGTTTGTTTGAGCAGAAGTAGTTTCTTCTTGTTCTGGGTCATAGTCAAACAGATCGTCATCGTCTGAAGGGATGTAGGTCATGGTGATCCTCCAGTTATTATTACTTTTAGTTTTGACTGTCAGCTTTATAAGCTTTTTGGGTAGGCATTATCTTGTTATCTGTAAGATGCTGTATAAGATTTTTACATTTAAGAAGTGTGATGTTAGATCTTTTACCTTTTAGAACTTTAGTGACAAAACTTCTTCTTTGGCGATATGTTGTTCTACCCCATATGCCTACACTGTCGTTCCAAACAGCATCGTACAGACATTCAGCATTAACAGGGCAAGATTCGCAAAGAAGAATTAATTCTTTAACTTTGGCAGAATTGTCTTTAGATATTCTAACAGGAAAAAAATCACTTAAAGGCAAACCTTTACAGGCAGCTTCGTTTTTCCATTCATCATTTTCTAGCATCAGTGGTCCTTGATTTTAGAAACAGAAATATAGGCGTCGTTGAACGTCGTATTAAATTCAGCTAAGTTGTCAAGAAATATTTGAATATCATGGGTTATAGCTTGCAAAGAGTTCACAAAAGCGTCAAACTTGTTGTTGTAACCTTCTTCATATTTTATTGCAAGTGGAGCATTAGATATCATTTCAGATAGTTCAACCAATTTAGGATATAACTCTTTTGCATGTTTGTATGCATTTTCCATATTTTGGGCGGAGTTGTTTACTTTTTCATACTCTTCATTAAAGTATTCTAAAATGTCCATTATCTCCACCTTATCCAAGCTATGAATGCTGCTCCTAAAGTTAATATTAAAAATGCAATTGTATCCATTAAGCCCCCATTTGTATTTTGGCTGGTAGGAGAAATGGGAATTGAACCCATGACCACGTGTTTATAAGACACGCTGCAGCAACCAGCGCCGCACCTTCTCCCGAGTAGCAGTAGTTGCATCGTACTTATGTACACCAATTTGGATACAATTTTTTACGTCCCGGCTCACGACCAACATATTGTTTAGTTGTAAGGGTTTTATATGGCTACTGCAGAGCCGGATGCAGGATTTGAACCCGCGACATCTTCATTACAAGTGAAGTGCTCTACCAACTGAGCTAATCCGGCAAAAATCAGTTATTCTGATCTTTTTTATCCTTCTCATTCTTTTGTGAGGGAGCAGTTGAAAGATCTTTTGTGGGTTTCTTTTTTGCGCCACCAATTATCTTTCTAAATTTAGCTAAAGCCATTACTGCTCCTTCACAAAAGTTGTGAGTGTTATATCCTTAACAGAGAAAACATCATCTTCATAATGCTCTGCTCCAACATACAGTTTGTCCAAGAGTTCTTGGACAACATGTATTTGTTTTGCTTTCTCGTCCTCAGGGACTTCGATAATGATATCGAGTGTTAAGTGTATTGTTTGCATCTGGCCTCCGTAGTTGTGCTCCAACAGTATATCACAGTATACTATTATTGGAGCAAGTTTTGACGACTATTTTCCACCTTTTTGCTGCCAATTAATGATAGCATCTTTGGCATCGTGGAAATATTCTCCGGATTCAGCTAACCATCCATCAGGCCTATCTGCAACATACCATACAACATATTGATGATATGCTTCAGGATCGTGGGCTACGGCAATATAAACAGGGTAAGACCCATCTCCACCTTCGTTAATTAGTGTTGAAATAATAACTGTTCTAGGTGAATCAGGATTGCCTATAATTGTTCCAGGTTTAAGCTGTTTTGTTAACATAGTCCGCCCTCTGGGGCTCGAACCCAGGACCAATGGATTAAAAGTCCACTGCTCTACCAACTGAGCTAAAGGCGGGGGTGAGCAGTTTATATGACGAACATGCTCAGGTCCGCCCCGTTCTTTTTACCATGGCTTACGGGCATCCATGTAACCTACGGAAGGTAGGATTTTCTAGCAGCTGTTCACGTGAACAATGATATGTTCACTGCTAGATATTCTTAGATAATATTTGACAACCTGTCATTAATGAATAATGATGGAATATTATCTAAGAGTACCCGAGGCGGGACTCGAACCCGCACGACTTTTCAGTCAGAGGATTTTAAGTCCTCGGCGTCTGCCATTCCGCCACTCGGGCAAAAATGAAAATCTATTTTTTACATTGGACATCAATAAGTTTATCAACTAAACAAGATGCACATAAGTTTTCTTTAAACTTGGAAGAGTAAGAAACTTCCATAGAAAACATGTCACATTGAACACATTTCTTTTTAGTTGGTTTTGAAATTTTGTTTATTTTTGACATATAAACTTAATACTTCTTGAACAGTCTCGTAAGAGACTGAATATGAGTCCATTGTGTGTTGATTAGCAAATGCATCAAAGTTAGAGAACAAAATAACATCGCCATAAACAGTATCAGTAAAAGTATTTCCCTGATAAGTTACTGTTAACATGTTTAAAAACATGGTAGCAATGGGATTAGGGTTTATTGTTCTCCATTGTAAAAGAGGATCAACAACCATTACTGCACCATTAGGTAAGTAAACATTTGTACAATTGTCTTCAGGAAAAACATCACTGATAGTTTCGTCTATATCTTGAAAAATTATTGTAGGAGGTTTACTCGTATCAGCATATATTAACAAGGAGTTTATTCTGTGTTCTTGTTTAGTGTATGCGACAGGGAAGTATTCTGGGGTAATGATTGGTGATTTTATTTTATATTTATAACTAAACATGATTTAATTCCATATTACCATATCAGTATAAAAAGAAGAAGAAGAGTTGTTGTTTCCGGTGTAAACAACTCTGGAGATGCCTGCTTCAATAATATGTTCTAAACACCATACACATGGTTTAGCCATAGCTGTATTATTATTTAACAGTAGGCGGGCAATATACATTGTTGCACCATCAGTATTTTTAGTGTTTTTAATAACACGTATTTCAGCATGTGTTGAACATCTGTTAGGAGGAGTGTCGGGGGTGATGCGTGGTATGTTTACGTCACCACCGAGCACTCTTCCTGATTTTACCAGCAGTGCCGCCATTCTGAAACGGTAATCAGATGTGAGAGCTATCTTTGCTGTAGCAGAAAGAAAAGAGCTATCACTGTTTGATAGGGTGTCAGAAATAAAGCTGTACTGCTTGTAGGGGTTTCGTAATGGTATGTTAGCGTAGTTCATTTTAGGCATAATAGTATTATACCATATCTTGGTTACTCTGGTAGTTTTTCACTCTGGTACTCTTCTAATATTAGTTGCGGAGATTCTCCACATAGTCCGCATTTACCTCCACGGTGGTAAGCGGATTCTATTTGTATGGGCCAATCTCTACAACATCTAAGAATAACGTACTTAGGAGTATCTTTAGTAGACATAATAATATTATATCATATGTTACTTGTGGCGTGCATCATCCCACGCTTCAAGAGCTTCGTCCCAACGTCCGGTTCTGATGCCTTGGGCAAGAAGATCACCTGCGTGGCGAAGTCTTTCAATTTCGTCAGCAGCATCATCGAAAAGAGAACCTGAGAGCATGGTAACAGTACCTTGTTCTTCTTGAGCTTTGTTAATAACAGCAGCCATGATTCTCAAGTCTTCTACGATGTTTTTGTCACTCATCAGCCGGCAAGAGCTTCGATCTGTCCGAAGTGTTCTGGGCAGACGTAACGAACTACGTAACGCATGTACAGACCAATGCTGTCATTAAGTGCGGGATCAACGTCAGCAACCATTAGCATAACTTCAACAAGAAGTCTGTCGATTGCGATTCCTTGATCAAGTGAATCACAAATGCCAACACCAAGATTAATGAGAACATCATCGGTGTAACTATAATACCACAGGGGTGTGTCACTTCTCACCATATCCAGATAAACATCTGGCTGATATCCGTTCATTGGAGGCTCCTCATAGGGGGCCAATGTGGGACGGGTCTCAGGGGTAGGTGCTTCAGTTGTGGTGGTTGGAGCGGCAGTTGTTTCTACTGGCTCTTCAGCAACAGGGGGTTGAGTGGTGGTTGCTTCTACATATACAATTCTTTCTCCACCGCAAGCGGCAAGAAAAAGAATAGGTAAAAGAATAATCTTTTTCATTACCATCTTCCTTTATTGTAATTAATTTTGTTTTGTAGCCACTGAGGACGAGGATTGTTCTCATAATATTTACCAATAATTTGAGAAGCAGTTCCTTTAGTCATATCTGCCGTAAGTGGGACACCAATCCGTTTAAGAGTTCTTTTCTGGGCATCTGTTGGAGCATCACTGCGCCAAGCAGAAGTAGCATCAATAAGGTTTGTATCAAACCTGTTTGTAATCCATTTATCTGCACGAACAAAAGCATCTCTCATATCTTCTGGATAGCCTAAAATACGAGATGTTTTAAAGTTATCTGCAGAACGATTGAAATATTCTACAACCCATCGACCTAACGTGTCAAGATATATTCTGAGAGAATTAGATCCATCTATTGCCAAATGATATGTATTTTCATCTATTTCAGCCCAAACAAAACGAGAATATTGAACTACAACTTCATTTGGTGGGGGTGGCATAAACAGATCAATACGTTTATAGGCAAGTTTGATATCTTCAGGGTTGAGGACGCGCACTGCTTCGCCAGGACAAAATTCTTCAAGTTCTTTATATTCTTTAGATACGTCTACTAAATCTTGTCCATTTAGGTCGAAGTCCGGTGGTAAACCAAGAAGAGACGGTAGGCCAAGGGGTTTCTTGCCTTTTGTGGTGTCTGCAAAATCTAAAACCTTGCAATGTTCTTTCCCTTCAAACAGACGAGTACCACGACCCACAATCTGTGTATATAGTAATGTTGATCTTGTGGGTCTTGCAAGGATAATAGCTTCTACAGATGGCTCGTCAAAACCTTCAGTAAGAACACCAACGTTAACAAGAACCCTAGTCTCCCCAGAAGAGAAGCGGGCAAGGATTGCATGCCTTTCTTCACTAGGGGTAGAGCCAATGATAACTTCAGCATTTATTGACGCTTGCCTAAAGGATGCGGCCAGGTCATTCGCGTGTTCGATACCTGCACAAAAGGCAATGGCTTTAGCATCACCACATATCTCCATATAGCTAGCAACGATAGTAGCATTACGCTGAGGAGTGTTAATAGTATCTTCCAATTGAGAAACGACGTAATCACCTTCACGGCTTTGTACCTCCGAAATATCTGTATCAGTTTGGATTCTATATCCAACAATTCTTGATAGCCAACCTTGTTCGATAAGATCAACTATTGTCTTATAGTATACTATCTCATCAAATACGTCTGTCAAGCGCGTATTGTCAGATCTTTGTGGAGTTGCAGTTACACCTAAGGTAAAACTATTTTCAAAATAGTCAAGAATACGACGATAGGTAGGAGCAGCAGCATGATGCGCCTCGTCAATGACGATGGTTCGAAAATAGTCTCTCGGGAATCTATTAATGCGATCACTACCATCCCTACCAAGAGTAGGAACGGAAGCAACAACAACGTTAGCATTTGTAGTTGCATGATTTTCTGCCTGTTCTATTTCCACTGTAAGATGTGGGTTAGACCATTCTAGCTTATCTTTGGCTTGTGTAAGAAGTTCTTCTCTATGAGCCAAAATTAGCATAGGTAAAGCGTTGTCTATGTGTTGCGGAAGATGAGTAAAAATGACCGTTTTTCCTGCACCAGTTGGAAGTACAACTAGCTGACGCGTAACATTATTTTCAATAAAAGACTTGATAGAGTCAAGTGCTTCTTGTTGATACGGTCTTAGCTCAACAGTCATAATTTACCTCAGTACATTGGTTCGCCGTAAGCAAATTCTCTTTGCATAAGAGATTCAATATAGTCTTCAAATTCTTGGTCTGTAGTCTCTGTAGAAAATATAAATACTACATGAGAATTTGTTTCTTCATTTTCTATTGTTTTAATTTTATTTGGGGGGGTTTTTGTCATTAGTTTCATTTTATTTTTCCTTACTTAAAACTATCTTGCATAGCAAGATGTTGTTCTTGTGTAAGATCTGAAAAGTCAAAGTATTGTAAATCAGCTGGAGAACCAGGAGTTGGAACAAATACTATTTTTTGGGAAGAAAGATAAGAATAAATTTCTTGGACAGTGTACAGAGCATGATTTAGATGAGTGAAATGATAATACATTGAAACAATGTCATTTCCAACAGAATCAAAATCAAATTCGTCTACTTGAGAAGATATATATTCTTCAGTTTTCCAAGAAATAGTGTTTCCTTCAATGCTAAAAGGTTGAACAAAAACAAAAGCATTGTGTTCTGATACAACCATGCTAACCATAGCATGATTTTCACCATAGTTGCTAAAGTTAGTTATTAAAGCTGAGTCTGCTCCAAGTGCAACATAAGATTGCATGACAGAAGCAATTCTAGAATATTTTTTTTCAATGTCATTTTGAACAGTGTCTGCGACTACCAAAATAACCTGAGGAGGAATATCTTCATCAAAATCTGGAGCTTTATAAATTCTAATAAATGTGGTATTAATAATACTCAAATCATTAGAAAGCATAGACTCAGCAGCATTGAGAGATTGTGTTAAATCCTCAACAAACTCTTTAGCAGAATCAATATGGGATTGTTCAAACATGTTATCCTTTTACGATAGTTGAAATAGCAACAGTAAATACATAAGAAGCGTACAGGTACAGAACACCAAAAGCACCGATAAGCGTGAGACTTGGGGCGCTAAACGCAAGTGCTATAAAGGCTGCGCTTTCTGCTGCCCAATAGGTGAGAAGCGCAGCAACCTTAGTCGATTTACGCGCAAGAAAAGCTCGAATACGAGGAAATCTACGCTTTTTGTTAACATTACGAATAAGGATATTTGGTGAGAAGTTGTAAAGAACTTCTGTTGGATAAATAATTGTTGATGAATTCACAATGCTTTGACCTTTCGAAAATTTTTTTATTTTTACTTGTCTTTAAATGCTTCTGCTAATTTTCTTTGTGAACGGTGCTTATGTACTCTTACTGAACCGTGAGACATGTTAAGTTGTTGAGATATTTCTGTTGATTTAAATCCACACCAATATGAGAGAAACATTATTTTCTTTTGAGTTTCTGTTAATGGTTTAAAGTATTTTGCGAAATCTTGTGGTGTCTGTTCGAAATATGTGTCAGTGTGAGGTGGATGTTCTTGTTCGAACAGCTCATATGTTTGATACAAATTCTGGTTTCTAATATAGTCAATATGCTTGTAATAAGCTATTGTTAGCGTTAAAGAAAGAAATTGATCTCTGGTAAATTCCTTGTCTTTGATTTTATTCCAAGCTAGATAGATAGAGTAGTTATAAATGTAATCAGGTTCTTTACAGTTTTTCCTGTAAAGAAAAGACATTACTGGTTTCTTAAACTCTTTATAGTATTCTTCTAAAGTTTTCACGTTCATCCTTTCATTTCTTCAGTTTGGATATAACGTATGTCTAACCAACCTTTCCAGTTGGTAGTTAAACTTTGTACAAGTAGACAGTATCTTCTTTGATAGCTATGTTGGTAACCATATTTAATTAACATATAGTCGTTGCCGTGTTTATTAATCAGTTTCCTAGTTTTACCGTCTGCTGTCTGATGGTTTTTTTTGATACGTATTTGCATATAAATAAAAAAATGTATGGTGCCCACATAACCTGGTATAACTAGGTTAGTGGACACCATACATTCATTAGATTGAGCCTGTAATAGGACTGTCTTTGGAATGTGCCTTCTGAAACTCAAGCGGTGTTGTATACTTACATAGGTCTCCATTGGAGTCCAAATACCACCATTCCGTGTTTTTAAATGAACGAATGCTAAGTTCACCGTTAGATTCAACTTTACAGCTGACGGTGTTAGCTAGTCCATAAAACTGGAGTGCTCGTTCCAGATAAGGAAACACTTTATTGTTCATCACTACTTGATCTGTGATGGTCCCGTTAGTAGTAGGCACTTTGATGGATGCTGAGTACAAGCCAAGCACGTAGTCGTGTTTGTCTTCTTCTCTGGGCATTCGTTCAATTGCTCGTACTACGAACGCATAGATGTCATCCCATTGCTTGGTGCTAATGGCTCCGTTGCTGATGTCAGAGTTGGCATCATAAGATAGCCGCCGAAACTCTCGCAACGTGTTTTGTGTTGCGAAATACATTCGTGCACCTAGTTGGTGGATGATTTCTGGAGGACGACAGTTTTCCTGGGTCCATTCATACATGTCTTTACGATATTTCTTATACATATCGTAGAAAGATTTGTATGTTTTGGAAATGACTCCTTCATGCAGGATTGGTTCTTGACCTTTTTCAAGATACCATGGTGTGCCTCTGGTGGCCCAAAGAGCAGATTCAATGGGCTTGTTGGAGGCAATAACTTCTTGCATGATTTGCTTTGCTTCCATGTCGATTGCTACAACATCAAGTTCGTGATCAGGGTTGATACACTTGTCGATGGCATCTTCTAGTGAACACAGTGGGTTCGGACGATGCTTTCCAATCGTGGAAGAGTGGATGATTGCTGAGTTGACATAGCCACCAACGTTGCCACCTTTCATGGCAATGCTGATGTCTCGTTCAACATCTTCTTGGGTATATGGACCTGTGCGGTAGGCTTTGGGTTCATGGGAGGATGGTAGGCCTTTGTAAGCAACTTCGTAATCGAATATTGCTTCTGAAAGGCGCTTTGGCCAACGAGAGTTGTTGACCTTGGGGAACCTGATTTCAGTACCATCTGCTTTGTGCCATGTAGGGTTCCATTCTCCTTCAACATAGTCGAAGATGGAATACTCTCCATGCCCGTTTGGTGAACGTGCTACGATGACTTTCTTACCAATATGATTTCCTGCGCCTTCCATCTCACGATAGAAGAGCTGAAAGAAATCGTCTTGGTCAGGGCCACCGTGGCTGTCATACATTTCAATGTAGTCAAGATCATTGACAACATGGCATTGAAGCTCATTGGATCGAACGATAGTGCCTGGTTCTACCATGAGTTCTTGCCCTGCCATGCGAGCAAGTGATTCTGAAATGACCTGTTCATAAACGGCGCAAGGTACTGGAATCTTATTCTTCTTAAGGGGATCAGCATGTCGTGCACCAACGTTGTTGGCAAGCCATGGTGAATCCGTAATCTTGAAGCCAAGAGAAGTCCAACGATAACCGATGTAAGACATACGGGCTCGTTCTTCGTTCTCTTCAGGAGATTCCTTATCTTTCCATGTACGCTGGTAAATGGAACGCCAGTTAGTAAGAAGTGTTCCTGACTTAACGTCATCAAACAGTTTCTTGTATTCCTCTTTGAGCCACATTTCCATATCACTCTTACGGAAGAGTTTAGGAAGATTGACCATAGTTTGCTCATTGCTGAGAGTCTTGGTCTTTGCTGGTTGCGGTTCAGCAAGGAAACGGAAACCGTTGTAATAGAACATTTCTTTCTTGATATTACCTGATTCACAGATAACATCAATGCCTTCTGGAAGGTCATCTACAGCAAAGGCGTTACCTTTGAGATGTCCTTGTTCAAAGATTAAACGTACGTTCCAAGCCTTGTTGCGTAGAAGATAGTTTACAAGGTTACGTCGACCACGAGGGTCAAAGTAATATTCTTGTGAATCTTCATTGTTCTGAGGTTCATATACGGGAAGGTGAGCTACTGCTTTCTGAATCAGACGAGTGCTGATTACGAAACCACCGTCAAGCAGTCGGTCTTTGTGGTCTCGATAATATTGGTGAAGATTTTCATCTTCAAAGTCGTAACGAGTGAATCGTGTTGGGTCGACTTCTAGTACATTAATCTCATCTCGGTCAAATCGACAGTTGATGAGAGTGGGTCGATGAGCAGACTTGAGTCGTTTATTAGTCTTGTCACCTGATTCTAGGTGATATCCCAAAGTATTGAGAGCGGACATCCATCCGGGACTGTTGCTAAACACAACAAAGACAATCTTATTCTTGTCTACTAAAGCATATTGTACTTCTGGCTTATGAAGAAACTGCTTAGCGATTTTGAACTCTTTAGTTGATTGTGGAATCGGCAGAGTATACATGGTGTAATCGCCACCATATTCTTCAAGAACCTCACGTACAATGCCCGAATCGTAAAACCCCATCTGGTAGTTTTCCCGGCTGCGTAGAGGACCGTTGGAGTCGATCTTCATACGACATACGGGTTTGTAGATTCGATTTTTTGACACTGTTTACCTTCCGTTGTAGTGTATGATGTTGTATGTATTGGTTCATTTGCGAACTTTACTGACAAGTAGTCTTGTCACCCAAAGTGGGAATGTGACTACTTTAAGGATGAAGTAAACAATCTTGAAGAAATCAGAGATGGTTTGAGACCATTTCTTACTGGTTTCTTTTGCTTGCTGCTTCTTGTGTGCGATTCTGTTTCCCCCTTCTGCATGCGCTTTTTCGGTATCATACGTCCATTCAAGAACTTGATAGCCAGGAATAGACATTAAAGTGCTGATAATGGCTGCTGTCATAGCAGTCAAGCCAATGGCACCAAACATTGTACCGATAGCGTATGATAAACCAAGTGAAATAGCAAGATTGACAAGTACATTATTCTTAGCAAGCTGCCTCATTAGTGGAACTTTAGAAGCGATAAGCATTTCTAAAGCAAATGATGCGATTGCTAGTGTAATAGCAAATCCGAACATGATTCCTTTCTTGTGTATAATTATTCATTTTGTATGTATAAAACAAGGATGTTGGGAGGGAGGAGGAGCGAACAGTTACTAGACTTCACTGGGAAGGATCGCTCCCCCTCCCAAACCTGGGTTACATATTCCAGGGTGACCAACCTGAGTTAAGCCAGATAGAATATCCAGCCTTCAGATTGGTTTCTGGATCATAGAGATCATCACAAGATGTGAGAACTCCATGTGATTGTAACCAGCCATCAGGCCAGTATTGGGTAGGTTTACACCAAAACTGGTTAATCTGCATTAAGCCATTTGAGCCACCCATTGGGTCGTCAGGATTATGTTGTTCAGGTTGACATCTACTTTCTCTCCAGAGAACATATGACAACTTAGACAACTCTTCTTGTGGCCATCCGATTGAAGTAGCAAGTTCGTGCCACATGGGACACATTGAATCTTCAGCTGCTTGTCGATATGGTTTAACTGGTTCAGTAGTTGTTGTGGTTATTGATTTAATATTGACTGAACGAACTGGCTGTGGAACTGCGGGTTCAGTTCGTGCTGGATCGTTCAACACTTGTTCCCAATTAGGGTCAAGTGTAATACCATCAGGAAGATCAGGAAGTTGTGGTCTCCATTCTTCCGATGAATGCGTATCTAAAGATAAACTATAGTACGCAAGAGGATTGCCAACTTCTTTAATGTTGGAAGTGTCTGCAGTTGGATTATCTACTGCCTGACCAGTTCCACCAATAAGGACTATTGCTGCTAACATAATTGTTACCATAATAACAGCTATTGGCAAGGGTATTATTTCAGTATAATGTGTTTTCTTAGTGAGTTTGCGTATCAACGCTTTTTTAATCACAATCGCTCCTTTCGTCGCGACTGACATGGTACTTCCTATGTCAGTGTAACGCAGGTTGCGAAACGAGTTCTGCCTAATGTATTTACGGCAACGGTTATTATTATCTCGTTTCACAGTTTGCACTGCTAATTAAGGGATATTTTCCCGATGCCGTCTCCTCAGCCGGCATGAAATGATATTACTATATGATGGTCATTCAGTGCAAGTTATTACGAAAAGATTACGTAATATCCTGCGTTGACTTATTATAGTAACACATTTCTTAGATTTACCAACTGAAAGGATCGGAATCTTCTGATTGTACGGACAATGTAAGGAAATTATTGCTTACAGTTTGTACAGTAGTTCCTTGTGGTAAATCTGGAGATGATTGAACAGTAGTGGAAAGAATCTTATATTTTCCATGTTCTACTTTTTCAAACTGCTCTGGATTATTTTTAATATACTTTAAAAGTGTTGGAAGACTAACATTACAGTTCTCAGCCATATCTTTTGTTTTTATACAAAGATTTGGATTGTTATTCACATATTGCTGGATTTGAGCTGTCTTAGACATGTTACCTCCTATTGGTAACTTACTTCGTGTATTTCACAAATTGCTTCATATGATTGCTTAATTACACCAAAAGTATCATGGAGATCAGAAAGCTTATTGTAATAAATCTTTCTAAAATCACTTTGGGCATCAGATGAGTCAGAGTCAAATGATAGAAACATCCAATCATCTGACAACACCTTAGTTAGTTCAGAAGCGTCACGAAGATTCTGAGAAATAAGAATCTGAAGTTCAGCTTCGTCAGTAGTAATTGACATATTTGCCTTTCGAGTAAGATTCTCCCTAGGGGATCTCATTACATCCTAGGGGGAGGAAATAAGGATCTAAACCCCAGGGAGAATCTCGAATTGTTACTGAGGTGCCGGAATAGCTCTCAGTGCGGACATCAGATCATTAGATGACTGAACAACAGGAGTAGCATCAATTCGTGCGGTCATAAGAGGCTTATCTTTGCAAATGCCCTTGTAACCGTGCTTGTTAAGAATACGAGCAGCAGTTGCTGGTGCCATGTTCAGATCTTTAGAAATCTGATTAACAGTCTTGTTCTGATTTACGTATTTATCAAGAACACTGGTAATCAAATCAGGGGTGACCTTGCGGATTCCCTGATTACGCTTTTTGTACTGCTTACGAACAGGGGTATTAGCAGCAGCAGGAAGAGGCTTGAAAGTAGTGTTGATAAGAATACTCGAAGCCGCATTAAAGAATGCATCAAGCTGAAGCTTAGCGGAATCAATATGATTCTTGATAGCATTGGTCTTGTAGTTGGAGCGAATATAGTTCTCAACACAAGCAGTAGCAATCAGATATGACTGAGTATTGAAGAAGTTTTCTGAAGTACCGTTGTACTTATAGATGAAAGATGAGTCTGACAAGTTGTTCATTTGAACAGAAATCTTGTTATTGGACTCAACAGTCATCTGAACTTCCACATTGGATGAGAGTTGGATGGAATGGGTGTTCATGAGCTTTGCTCCTTAAGGTTATTTTTGGCTTGACGTAAAGTCTTATGTTTTGAAATAGCGATTTTCATGTTATGATTGGTTGCCCTGACAACCAAGTAATGGTTATCAAGAGCAATAACCTGTCTGCCAGGAGCTGGAAGTTCTGAATTGTAAAGAAACATTTCATCAGCATTTCTGGCATTCAGATCAATAATAGCAAAATGAGTAGCATCTTTGATTTTACGAATGCCGTACTTACTAGCTTTCACACCGTAAAAATACAAACCAGGAACCAAAGTGTTTTCAATTTGCTGAAATTGACGTGACCACTTAGGATCCATATTGCCATTGACATCAATGGCATACTGAACTAAATGGCAGTTCGGAAAGTCGTTTGATGACGACATTATATCTCCTTAGTGTTTGATGATATTTAGCTCCGGGAACAGGGCTCGAACCTGTGACCCGCTGATTAACAGTCAGCTGCTCTGCCAGCTGAGCTATCCCGGAATATAGTCTGATACATATAGTGTTTCATGAACACCAAAGACACCGAGTGCTGTTGCAGGATCTCCCTCCACACCATGCTACATGTATCAGACTAAAGGTTATTGGGGCACACCACAGTGTCGTTTAAGACGCGTTATACACGCAGTCCCCCAATTGTAAGGAATATATTATCCCATTAAATCATTGTTTTGCATGCGCCCCCGGCAGGAATCGAACCTGCGACCTGCGGCTTAGAAGGCCGTTGCTCTATCCTACTGAGCTACAGGGGCTTGATGGTCAGAAAGTTTGGTCTTTTTCTTCCCATCTTGTAATTTTGTATGCTAGAAATAGTATCAAAATAGCTGGTAATGTTGCAACGAAGTATATCACGGTTAGTCCTCGTAAGGAAACATTTGAAGCCAACATTGCGGGTGAATGCCAGTCATCAAGATTTCTCTGTCTTCGTGGTTAAGCCAGCTGAATACATTCTGAACGTATTCTTTGCCTTCTGCCCAGCGTACATAATCAACATTGTTGATAAGAATAAGATTTTCTTTACGACAATGATGACAAGTATTTCGGTGAAGCATGTCGGCTTTTTGTGATTTAATAATACCATTCTCTTTGTAAAGATGAGAAGGGTTTCTGAAATCATAAGTTGTTGGGCTAGTGTTTGATGACATCAGTTACTCCTGGTTGTAAATATATACAGGTTTTGAATGTGTCTCAATGTCGTGAATGTGCCAAACTTCGCATTCAGTTAGTTCTTTATCTCGGATATATCTGTGACATGCGTCTTGTTTTCCGACATAAACAAAAGATTGCGACTTGGCACTATAAACTACGTAATAGTTCACTTGTGTTCTGCTGATGAGTGTAGATTCTTTTTGATCTGGTGTAACCATTCTTGTTGTTCCAAGGTAAGATTGTCTTTATAGACGATATCACATCCAGCTTGACGTGGGAGAATTTCGCCTATGTAAGTGACGCATTGAGAAAGTTTACCCCAGAAAAGAACCTTTTCTTTACGTGTGACGTAAAAGGTCAAGAGATTCCCTTTCTGCTTTATTGAGATCTCTTTTTCGCATTATGACGTAAAGAGATCCATGTAATTGATCTTGAAGTTCTTCACATTCGTCATATGTTCCTACGTATACAACATATGAATCTGTGATGTCAACAAGATACCATTTGGTTGAAAACTTGACAAAGAATCTGTCAAGTAAACTGAGTGAGTGATCTTGTACCATTAAAAATCAAGCTCTTCAAACATGTCATTCATCATTGGCATGAGTGCTGCCATTGCCTTAGCAACTGTTTGCATTTGAAGATTGCTGATTTCTTCTGGTGTTTCAAGTGCATAGATTGCATTGCCAGTAGAAAGATAAATCTTAGTGAATGGCATTTCAACGCCTTCTTCAGGCTCATAGGTATCTCGCTTCATCATAACGATGAAAGCAGGATTAAGTTCGATCTTTTCAGAGTCAAGATCAGTGAGTGTAATGAATGAAATCATATTGTTTTGTGACATAGTGTTAGTCCTTTGTATTCCATGAGTAGTTACATCCCATTTCTTTGTAGTTGTCACCACACATTGTGTTGGGGTGACCGCTACGGAAATGATGTTGAAATTCAAGTGGGAACATGTCAATGAGTTTGACCGAACAATCATGGCAAAGCCTGATGCTACGAAAGATTGTCATTTCGTCTTCATCCATACAGTCGTTGAACATACCGTAGCCATCAAAGATAGCTAGGTGTAAACCGCCTGTTGGTTGTATTTCTGTGTCAGGTTGATGTTCTTTGAACTCGTTAGGAGCTGGTTTGCTGCACATCGTGCATAGTTGAGTAGTCATATTTCTCCCAGATTTGGTCAATAAGTTCTTCTGATGATTGAGGGAATGTGTATGTGCCTTTGGCTACAGCAGCTAGCTCAGTGACAATGACATACCATTCACCATGTTCGTGTTGTGGATATGTCAGTGACTTTTGCTTGAGTTCCTCAATTGCTGCTTCGACACGTTCCCATTTCTTGGTGACGTGAATGATATCTGCCATGACGCCAGAACCACCAGGGGTGCCGTGGCAAAGTTCAACTTGCCATTGCGGCATCAAATATCTTTGTTCTTTTTGCTGAATAATACTAAGATCGTGCATTTGATTAAGTGTCATATCAGTCTCCTACGTAATCCCAAAGACGGCCATAGAAGATTCGAGCATCTTCTAGTTCGTTTTTGGTGATAATCTTGTTGGAAAAAGCAGAGTTGTAGTATGTCATACGGGAATTGTATGCAAACTCTTCGGGCACATTAACACGTGCCCAGTTTTCAACTCGCATAATGATTTCACGGATAGGTGTAATCGTCATTTTAGTCCTCCGGTGTTGGTGGCTCGGGCTGGTTCATGGCTTCATAAAGTTGCTTGTTGTATGCAAGTTGATCTTGGTGATCCTGAAAAGACAACAAGTGTTCATGAAGTGTGAAGATTCTTTCAAGTTCACTTACTTTGAACTTTATTGATGGTGGTGAAGTACCCATGTTGATCGAATGAAAGGCTACGCCTAACATTTTGATCATGTCATGTGCTTCTTGATCTGTGAGTGTAAATGTGGCCATAAAGCCCCCCTTTAACTTATATAAACGTGTAAACTTTTTGGTGCATATTCTGCATGTTTATACTGATTTAGTTGATATTATCAAAGTTTATGTTACAAACATTATATTATATATGTATACGGAGCCGTAAAGGTGTATAAATACAGGTGTGTAACAATATTTGACAATCGGCGGGCATCTATTGTAGCTATGTAAGCAAGCTTATAATAGCAAAGATACCATAGATCCACAAGAGTAGTTCCATGTTATTTGTTCCTCCAGATACGGATAACTTTGTTGTCCCATTCGGCACATTCGCCTGTAGGGTGCCCTTGTGCAGCAATCCACATGTTAGTTCCTTCTCCGTAGATTCCTTTGCGAACTAGTTGTGGATGCCAGCCCATTTGGGCATGACAGTTGGTGCAACACCAGTCACCGAAACGGGTGTGATATCTGTCGTACTGATGGGTACAGTTATCTGGTGTGGTGAGTGGTTCAATTGAACCTTCAGTTGGGATAGTTTTATTATTACGTTGTGTACGGGACATGATTATCCTTTGTTGTTGATGGCCGGCGGGAAAACAATTTATGCTGTATGTCTATAAAGAAAGACATAGATACATAAATACAGCAATGTCTGAATACATAGACACAGAAAGTGTCCACAGAAGTGGAAAGACAATAGTATAAAACATTGTCATTTTCATATGGGTGCCCACGTGCACGGGGCCTATATTGTGGTCTGGTCAACAAAAATCGTTCTTTTATTATCCTATATGAGTGTTTGCTATAGGATACTATGCATTTGTTGTTTAATATTAGTTGTTGTTGCGTGATTTGTTAATGTAGAGTGTTTGTTGTAGGCCGGCGAAGTTGACGGTGCCGGGGGAGGACCACCTACTCAACCCCGACACCGCCTGCCAGCGGCGAACTACACTGTTAGGTCTACATTATACATTCTTTTGAAGTCACGTCTCATAGGATGGAGTGCGGACTCTGTCCCATGAGTTATATATATGTCGCAAGATTTCATGGAGGGGGGAGGGAGTATCTTGTAACATCCGGACTTCTTTTGTTCCACGCTGAATCCGAGTCTCCTAAGCTCTGAGAAGACCTTTTTCATTTGCTTGGACTGATGCTGTCTAGGCATCTGTATAATCTCCTTTTATGTAGCTTGCTGCTTACGGAGATTATTATATCAGATGGCCGGCAAATCCGTCCAATTTTCTACGAGATTTTCGGTCTAAACGCCGAAAAATAATCCTCATAGAAATCAGGAACCCCCCAAAGGGGGCCCCCCTGATAGTGAACATGGTCTATGACTAAAGATCTAGTATAGGAAAGAATAAATAAATAAAGAGAATAGGATAGCTGGGGGATCAATCCCTTTCGAGTCTTGGGGGCTATCAACTCCCTCACAATTGTATGTGTACGTATACAATTGTATAAGTGCTTGAACGTACATTCTTCAGGTTGTGACACCATCACCACCAACTTAACTGCTTCCCGGCAAGGTCGACAGAAAAGTCAATGTCTATGTATTGCCGTACATAGAAACCAACGCCACCCCCCACCGAAGTGGGGACGCTCTGAGCCTAAGGCGGTTTATACTCGCTCAGACGAGTTGAGATAAACTCTCATTGTTTCCTCTCAGGTAAATTTATCAAATTGTCGCATAAATCATATGCTTCTTTTTGAAAATCAATGCGTTGCACATCGTTTGTAATGATTCCTTCCAAATCAAGTTCTGAGTCAACAAGATACACTCGGTTGCCATCTCTAAATTCTCTGGCAAAATCTATACATCGATGCCACATTAGATGACGAATCAGACGATGAATCTGTTTCTTAGTCATATGCGGCAAAGATGGAGGATTTTCTGGTATATCATCACCAGTAATGAGATGGTCAACCAGGTGTTTCTTGTTACAGAACTCCATTATCAGAAAGGGTTATTGTGCCTGGAATCGTAGCCAGGGACACTTGAACCGCTGTCAGGCGAATGCGTGAAACAGTACGGTTCATCATGATAGGCAACCATGCGGTCACAGCCGGCATGCTCACACTCATGACGACACTCAGTATCACACATGTGATAAGAGTTTTTAACTGGAGCAGGATTATAACTTCCATCATTATTGAACGTGCCCATAGTAGGAACCTCCATGTCATGTGCCTTTAGATTGGCCGGCGAAGTAGTCTTCATAAACTGAAGAACATCCATGAGAAAACTCAGGTTCTCATCACTACGATCCTGATACTTGACCAACTCGCTCATAACAAGCGAATAGACAGTCTGCTGAACAGGCTTCAACTCCTGGAACATGTCGTCAATCTTGTCAACAATGTTCTTAGCCTCAACCAAGCCACAGTGCGTATTGCTACGAATGTCCTTGATGAACTGAATCTTGTTAACAACATTGAACTTATGTGTAACAACATCTTTGGACAATGGAATGTTGATGGTGGTCAACATGTGTACCTCTTTCTTTATTTTGAATGTGGATAAAACGGGTCTGATAGTGGAGGAGCCGGGAATCGAACCCGGGTAGCACAGCGTTCCGACATGCGGGTTTACGTGTGCGCTAAGCCCTTCTCCCCCTAGGGGAGCAGTTTATGTGACGAACATACTCAGGTTCGCCCCGTTCATTTTACCATGGCTTACGGGCATCCATGTAACCCCCGAAGGGGGAGCAGTTTTATCACATGCTCAGGTGTTACAAGCCTGACCTCAGTATGCAGGTCATGACCCCAGGACAAGCCCAGATAACAGTTTAACGACATATCTAGGTCGGATGGGGATCAGTTACGATCAAACTCCACATCAGCATCATCAGTGCTAGCAGTGGGCTGTGCATCATCAAGACGAGTGGTACCACGACGAGTAGTCCACAAATCAATGAACACAGGATCGTTATCGACAACCATCTCAATACGGCCACAAGTAGCCTTAATGAGATCATACTGGTCGACAGTCTCCAACGTGCCATTCACACGATTCTGACGCTGAGCCGAACCAGCCCAGTTGCCAGAAGCCTGACGAGCAAGCTCCTTCTTACGAGCAATCATGCTCTGAAGAGCCTCAAGCTTCTTACCAGTCAAGTCGGAAAGCTTACCTTCCTGATCAGTAATCCAATTGATTTGCTCCTGCTGACGCTCATAGGTTGAAACCACAGCATCAACAAAGGAAGTGAACCCCTGATTACGAGTATTCTTAGACCGATCAGTCTTAGAAACCTCAAACCAGTTCACAGGAACACCAGTGGAATGACGATACGCTTCAGTCATCGTCCGAGGCTTATTGGCACGCGAAGCAAAGTCATCGACAGCACCAGCACCCAAGAACGTCTCAACAAAGGCATCAAACTTATCTCGATCAGCACCAATCTGCTGAGTGAACAAGTTCGGAACCTTAGTAGAGATACCCGAAGCACCAGTGAAGTCCATCCTCATATTGAAGAGCATTTCATCAAAGGTATCGCGGGAAAGATCAGGATCATTCTCCTGAGCCTGCATGAAGAACAAATCCTGGATCGAAATCCAATCATTCTCCACCTGAACCTCAAGATTCATAGCAACCTGGCTCAACAGCATCTCAGCAACGAGATACGTAGAGTTCGGATCCTCAACATAGGCCTGCTCACGGAGAGTAACCTGAGTCAGAAGAGGCTGATCCAGAAGGGTAACACGAGTATTCACATCGTGACCATTGATCGAACCAGCCTGAGGCACAGTACGACCAACCTTCACTTGAATAGTGTTGCCCGAAGCAGCCGTCAGATCCAAATGGCGATCTGACACCTTATGAACATCACTCTTGAAAAAGGACAATACGCTCATAACTTACAATTCAACTTTCTGTTGTCTAACTTACTTATATTATGTTATTGACATTGGTGCAAACTATTACAGTTTACACCAATGTCAAGCTTTTGCATGTGTCAGGCCTGAGCCTCAATGACATCGTCGGTCAAATCAAACACGACAACATCATCGACATCAGACTCACCCATGCCTTCCTGCCAGCCTTCCTTCACCTTATCAGCGAAAGCAGACGAACCCGACTTCACTTTAGCAGTGAATGAGCTAGCAAGACTTTTCGTGTGCTTAGGAGCATCAGAGATACCCTTAGTCACAATAGCAGCAGATTTTCCAATAATCTTCATTTTTTGAATGTTACCTTTCTACATTTTCGCCGGAAAGAACTCCGACAGCAAATGCCAGTAAAATATTGATAGTGACACTAATAATGAACAACACAAACATGTGTTTTCTCCCCTTTTGAATGCGCGTCGTCAAGTTTAGACTCTGCGACTAAAGGTCCTACAATGCGAACAAGGTGAGCGCGGGTGCAACCAGACTAATCTGGCTACACCCGCGCTTAACCTTAGCTCATCTGGGTGAGAACCTGCTCCCAGTGAACTATCGCTCGCACGATGTTATACGACTCCATCGAGGACAAGTTGGAGTTCTCCAGCTTATACCTCAACTCGGTCAAAGTCTGCTCAATGGTCTCTTGTCGCGTCATGGTGCTCACTCGAACTCCATGCCTTCGATCAGGCCATTGGCTTCAGCAGCCGAAGCGGCTCCTCGGGCAACCTTCTCAGTCCGGTTGTCCCAGACCTGCTTGACAAAACCAGCCAAGACGGCACCCATGTTGTCGCGGGTCAAATCGAGGCTCCGATAAGGGCGAGAATCGCTCTTACGGAACTTCTGCTCAATCACCGCAGAATCGATGTCAACCCAGGTCTGATGGCTCTTATTGACACCATCGGGCTTCAGCAGGCCAAAGACCCACTCTCGCAGAATCTGGTCCTGCATGGTGACCTTGCCGTTCTTGGCGCGAACGGGCAGCTTCAGGCTCTCTGCGGGCACCTCGAAGAACAGAGGCTGACCCTGGAGATCCTGGGGATTGTGGGGCGTGAGGCTGATCTTGGATTCACCAGCTCCAACCCAGAAACGGATAAGATTTGCCATGTTCAAGCTCCTTCCAAGCTGAATCGGATAATATGGCACCGCCGAAGGCGGCGTTCTCAAGTTTAGACTCTAAGGACCTAAAGACTATATTCACTATCAAAAAATGCTAGTGATATATAATATTAATACAGCCTGGGCGGCAATGAAGTGAATAAAAGTCTATGAACAAAAGATGAAGAAGCCCCCGAAGGGGCATTCCTCACCAGTTCGCCTCCACGAACTCTTCGGTCTCCTGAGAAACCTTCTCCTTGAAGAATGGATCCAACTTGGTGGACCTGATCTTCTCGGAGATGTCTGGCCTGACCTGAACCAGACAGTTGAAGTACCACTGACCATATCTTTGGTCGGTGACTTCTGGACGATGGCTTTGCTTTGTTGATGCCACGAACTGCCAGTATTCCATGGGATCTCCTTTCTACTTGTCCCGTTCTCAAATTTCTGGGACTAAATAATAATATTATAACTAAAGATCTAGCCCCCCGAAGGGGGGGGGAGGCCCGAAGGCCTCCCCTGTCACCCCTGTGGCTCAGCTCCAGTTGAACTCAGCCACGATGGCGTCAGCCGCGGTGGTGTCCACGGCTGCACTCTTCTCGCGACGGGCCTGCTGGCACAGCGCGAGGAACTCCTTGAGGATGTTCTCATCCCTGAGCTCAAGACGATACGCGGGGGTACCGTCGCTCAGCGTGAACACCTCGAAGAGGCTCACGGGGACCTCCGGGGTCATGACGTGAGTCTTCACGCCATCGGTCCAGAGACCGGCCCGGAGCTTCGCACGCGTCGCATCGGACGCATTCACGAAGACCGGGGTGTTGCCGGACACGGGCTTGAAGGACACACCCTCCTCACCCGCACCGACCCATCCGCGGATGGTCGGAGTTTTGCTCATGTGGTTCTCCTTTCACGAGCATGGGCCAAGTACCTCCTGGCTCCGTTCTAAAGTTTCTGGGACTACATAATCACTATCAAAGTTCTAGTGATTAAAGATCTAGCCCCTCGAAGAGGGGAGGAAGCCCGAAGGCCTCCTCTCTCCTCTCCCCTCAACTCGCGAGTTGGGCCACAGCACCCTCGATTGTGCTGCGATCCACCCAGTCGGTTTGCTTGCCGCTCAGGACGATGCAGGCCCATTCGGTAACCGGCTTCGCCATGACAGTCTGGGACCGAACCCAGCGCTTGCCACTGTGACGGTTGATGCCGCCAACATTGGCCACGATCCGGAACGAATCGTTCTTACCGAGGTAAACCACGGCAGAGCGGACGATGGGCCCGATGGTGAACTCATCGAACTGCTCACCCTGGACTCGCCAGAAGGTGTTGCCCTTCCGGTCGATACGGCGCTCGAACTTGCCAGCGGTGATGCACCGGATGACGTAGTCAAGCAGGATTGCGGTAGTGCGCATCTGGCACCTCCTTGCAGAATCGGCTGTTCATCTGCGTTCTCAAGTTTCTGGGGATAAAGACCTAACAACTAAAGATCTATAACGAAAAAGTGGGAGAGGCCCCCGAAGGGGCCTCTCTCACTTCTTCTTCTCGATCTTCTTCCTTGCTTCCTCCTTCTCCTCCTCAGTCCAGCGAGAACTAAAGATTGTGGTCCATGGAGCCTTGCGATTCGGATTGTCAAGTGCATTCTTCGGCATAATTACACCTCCTTTCTCTCGTTCACACGCTTCTGGGACTAATACTACTATCACTATCAAAATTCTTACAATTAAAGATCTAGCCCCCCGAAGGGGGGGGGAGGCCCGAAGGCCTCCCCTGTCACCCCTGTGGCTCAGCTCCAGTTGAACTCAGCCACGATGGCGTCAGCCGCCGTGGTGTCGACACCGTCGCTCTTCTCGCGACGTGCCTTCTGGCACAGAGCGAGGAACTCGGTCAGAACCTGCTCGTTCGTCAGGTTCAGACGATACGCGGGGGTACCGTCCTTGAGCGTGAACACCTCGAAGAGGCTCACGGGGACCTCCGGGTCCATGACGTGGGTCTTCACGCCATTGGTCCAGAGACCGGCTCGGATCTTCGTGCGAACGTCGTCAGACGCTCGCACGAAGACCGGGGTGTTGCCGGACACAGGCTTGAAGGACACGCCCTTCTCACCGGCTCCGACCCATCCGCGGATGGTGGGACTGCTCATGTGGTTCTCCTTTCATGAGCATGGACCAGGTACCTCCTGGCTCCGTTCTAAAGTTTCTGGGGCTAAAAATCACTATCAAATATATAACTAAAGATCTAGCAGGGCAGAAGGGGAAGACCCCGGGCGTCAGCCCGAGGTCTTCTTCTTGCCCTTCATGTGGCACGCCTTGACGGCTGCCACAGTCTTATGCCTCACCTCCTTCCGCTTTCCGTTCTCCCACTTCGAGCACTTACCACAGACGATCATGTCGCCTCCTTTCCTCGTTCCCAAGCTTCTGGGGCTAAAGATCACTATCAAAATGCTAGCTCGACAAAGAGGGATCACCCCTGACATCCGCAGATGTCAAGGGCAACCGTCCTCTTCACACACAATGGACACTCGGCCTGGAACCCAGCCGCACCATCCATCGTGTGACAGCCCATCTCATGCGCACGAATCCATCCGATCCGACGACACGCGAAGTACTGCTCACTGCCAACGACATGACGTCGTCGACACACGCTGCATGTGATCATGCTTCAAACCACCTCCTTCCGAGGATGCCACCCATCGCGACCATGCAGGCCACGAGGATACCGTGTTCGGGATGCGTGAACCCCTCCCACTGCCAACCCATCCAGCTCTGCGCTGCAAACAGCCCAAAGAAGATGGCAACGATGAAGACTCGGACAATGTACATCTGATCCTCCCTGCACAGGAATCGTTCGGTCATCCCGTGCGTTCACACGCTTCTGGGGCTATGGATACTATCACTATCAAGAATCTAGCCGGCCAAAACAGGAGGGTCCCGACCCCCCCGAAGGGGGGCCAGGACGACCTGTCAGACGAGCCAGTTCTTGAACTCGGGCTCAGCTGGACGCGTGTACAATGGGAGGGTGAGACCCCATGCACGTGCGTACGACTCCGCGGTGCGGACCGTGTTGGCCTCCATCTGTCCGGTGATGTCCACCGTACGGACGTTGGTACCCTCCAAGATGCACCACTGTCCACCGTTCGTGTGAACGATGCGTCCCTCGCGAGCAGCGGGAACGATGAACTCATTGATGAGAGTGTGAACATTCATGACTATTATCCTCCTGCAGAGATCAGTTGTTCACTCTGCGTTCTCAAGCTTCTGGGGTATACCCCCGTACCCTCGTTAAAGAAACAAGAGTACATATATATCTACTATTACCCGCTCATAAATTTTCCTTTATTTTTCCATGATATAGTTTTTTATATACCTTTATAGGGGCTGTGGGGGTGGTCGGGCCGCCGGAAAAACTTTTCTGAGAAATATTGATGTACTACTTGACAAGGATCTAATACATATGCTTAGATGACAGTTAACCACCACAAGGTGGGGGAAATATCAAGCACCCAATGCTTAACACTCAAGGGAGTTGTAATGAATACATTTGTTGATTGTCCACACTGTGGTTCAGAGTTCATCGTATCTGAGGATCTTCTGGTGTCTACTGTGAGATGTCCTGATTGTCTCATGTGGGTAGATGAGGACACTGAGGGTGTACGTACCACGTTGGCTGGCTATGCTAGCCGTTTGGGTTCAGATTACATGGATGAGCTTGAATACGGTTACGATTACTGATATACTGACGCATGTAACTTTAACCCTCCAATAAAGTTACTTTATGTAGTCATGTGAAGAAAAAGGGGATGTTCCACTAGCCATGGTGGAGCGTCCCCTTTTTTGATGTGTCATATTTCTCTTTTGATGGTCACAACCTAATCACTACTATACCTGTGTCTTTTTTTATTATAAGGAGTGATGATGAATAGCTTTTGGAAGAGATTTGTTGCAAACAGACGTAGAAAAGCAGAATACGCTAGATACAGTTATCTGATCAATAAGGATCAGGGTTTAACCGATGATTTGGAGCGCAGAATTTCTCGTTTGATGTTTGATCAACTTCGCTTGTTCTGATTAGAACTGGCGTGGATCAATAATAACTGTTGAGCTTTCGCCTTCTTCAGCGAGCTCGAAAATAACTTCATCAATTGATTTTTCAGATATTTCACAGATGTTGTT
>Ga0196905_1000135_pt1 | contig 28224 bp, 14 predicted proteins | sample CB_VirMetaG_3_FD_169098 | JGI IMG/M metagenome (GOLD analysis project Ga0196905, IMG submission 169098) | Freshwater to marine saline gradient viral communities from Chesapeake Bay - CB_1508_1S Viral MetaG (v3) (version 3) | ecosystem: Environmental > Aquatic > Marine > Coastal | place: USA... | reverse complement strand
TTTCCTGGGAATCCCCAACGAGAAGACAGCCAGCAGTATGTTCATCAGTATTTCCAGTATGTATAAGGATATACTCAAACCCAGGAACATTAGTGATATGAAGCATACCAATATGAAAACCACCGTACTTTCCACTATATTTTTCATGAAACCCCCCTTCTTTTCTTAACTTTATGCTATACACACCAGCAGGAACCCTAGTCTCGCCTTGAACTTTTAAAACCCTACGCTCGTCTTCAAGTGTGTAACATAAAAAATGTTTACCTAACTCGTTCACCTCAAACAATAAGCCAGACGTAGAATCTGTCTGGCTGCTAAATCTTAATACTTGTAATTTCATTTACAGGATTTTAGTTTCGCTAACTCTTTTTCAAGCTCAACGATGCGATCTTCGTTTTCGTTGATTACTTTAATTTTCTTTTCAAGTCTTTGCTCTAAAACTTTTATATCTTCATCTAGCTGACCTATTTGACTATAGGCAATACCCATGGTAAATATAATACCTATTATCCATATTATATTACCTACTGATATTTCAAGATTTTTACTTATCACTTCTTTTGATAAACTCTAGTATTATGTCAATTTTTTTCATCATTTCGTTTATGTTGTCTGCGGCTTTTTCATGATGACGTGAAAACTGGTTTTTAACCTCATATAAACTAAATACTAAAAATCTGTAAAGCGCGTATAAAGCGCCTAAAAGCAACACTAACGGCAATCCATAACCTTCTATTAATTTTAAAATCTCTTCCATATCTTAAAGAAATAATTTAGCTAAAGCGGCGGCAACAGCGGCATATAAAACCCACATAGCTTTTGCTAGCGTCTTTCTAGCAGAAGTGTTTTGATTAACTCTAGCAGCAATACCTTTATCAGGATCTAGTAATTGCTTAGTTAACATATCTAACTTTTCATCTAACTTATCAAGTTTGTTGTCTAGTTGATCCATTCTTTGTTGCATTAAAGCTATTTCTTTATCTACAGGTGCCATTACTTTTTATTATTACATAATTAATCGTGATAGTAACAAAAACCCGACTTGTTAGATGTTTCAACCTTACATCTTGTGCCATCAGACTTTATTTTTTTACATCTTATTTTTTTGCCATCTTTTCGCTGATCGACTTTTTCATGTATGGTACAAAACCCTCCTTTAACAGGTTTTCTTTTACATCTAGCTCCATCAGTACCTATAGCCGCGCAAGTTGCTTTATCGCCTTCTTTTTTTTGTTTTTCTAAGTTTTCTTTAACAATAGCTTCGTTTTCTTTTTGTTTTTCAATTTTTCTTTTTTCTGCTTTTTCTTTTGATTTTTCAGCTTTAATTTCTTTAACCTCTTGCTTAGCCGCTATTACATCTTGATTTTGTATACCAAAATTCCAAGACGACCAACCCAAGAACATTGCAACTCTTTGCCATGCTTCATTATCAGAGTTTAAAGCCTCTCTAACGTTATTCATTTTTGAATAAGCTCTAGACAGAGGTATATTTGTTGTAGCTTCAATAGCAGAGAACGCGGCGTCATACATTGGATTGTCAATATTTGTTTTTGACATTTTGCTTATAACGTCTCTATTAAACTCCCATGTTTGAGTCGCTGAATATAGTTTTCTAGCTTTAATACCTACTGGAGGTGAAAGATTAAGCATTTCAAGAAGAGTATAAGCGTGATCAGCTCTATAGCCTTTTTCCTCTTGTTCTAAGAATTCTAATATCATATTTTTAGCCGTAGATACAACGGCTCCAGCTATACCAGAACCTCTTAGCAAAGTGTCAAGCATTCCGTTGGTCACTCTAGCATATCCTTCGTTTTTCTTTTCGCTAGATTTTTCATCTTCATCATCATCACCAAAAGCTAAAGCAAATAATGCTTGTTGTAAGCTATAGAATATAGCGTTTTGTATAGCGCCGTAATAAGCTATTTTAGATAAATTTTCTATTTTGCTACCTCTATTGTTTATTAAATCTTGAGCCGCACGTTTCATTAATCTATTATACTGCATTGGCGTATTTTGGAAAGCTAATATAAGTTTTCCAAGTGGAGATGCTTGTTGCATAGAGATACGATCTGGTCTAGCAGACTGTTGTGTTTCTTCTGCTATTTCTTGAAAATCTTCAAAAGCCTTAGCTTCTGCGTCTTCTTGAGTCATACCTTCTGCTAAATAACTTTCAGTTCTATTTCTATAAAATGTCGCTCCACCAAACGCTATAGCAAAACTATCCGCTATTTGCGTTGGTAAAAATCCTTTTTGTAATAAGTAACCTATGGCGGCTCTAACTGGACTTTTAGCATTTTTTAAACTCTCAACCATCTCTCTAGCATTAACGTCCTGCTGGACACCAGATCTTCTTTGCTTAAGAAAAGGAGAGTTAAATATCATTGAAAAGTCCGACCAAAATTGTTTTTGATTAGCAAATGCTTTTCCAGCTTTTAATGGATTGTTATCGCTCCAGTTGACAAAGTTAACAGTTGATAACGTTTGAAGTACGGCTGATCTAGCGTTAACGAACATAGTAGACGCGATAGAACCATTTATCCACTGATTAAATTGACCAACAAGTCTACCTTGACCAGAAGGCTTATTAGTACCTTCTTTCATTCGATATATAACGTCACTCAAAGCTTCTACAAAGTCAGTTCCGTATATAGCCCTTATTTTTTCAATATTCTCGCCTTGTAAGTTACCATTTGAATCCAACGTACCAAATACTTCAGCTATATTGTTTTCCCACTCTCCAAGAAGTGTTGATCTTGTTAGTTCTGTAGATTCATTAAGATCTGAAGATATTGTTCCAGATAACCATTCAATACTAGTAGGTTCAACTAAACCACCAGACTTATAGGTTATAGCTTGAACAGCATTAGCAAAATCTCTAAGCTCTGAGTTAGTACCTACATGACTTAATAGTTTAACTTTTTCAGCTTGAGTTATACCTGGTACTTCATATCCAGCTTTATCATAGTTATAAACTCTTACAGCTTGCTCTATAGTAAAGTCAGTTCCAGGCACAGACTTTTTAAGAGTTTTAGCTAAATCTTTATTATTCTTTTTTAGTTGTTTATAATCTGCGGCAGCAGATTGCTTTAATAAGTTTATAGCTCTTATAGCTTTTGCGTATGGATCAAATAGTTTGTCTTTAAAAAACTTATGATGAGCTTCACCTTGTTTTCCTTTACCTAAAAAAGAATACACTAAACCTTTAAAGTCTTCTGCACTTGGTGGTAGGAAAAATTTAAACGGATTTTTCTTTTTACCTTTATTTCTAGCGTCAGCTTGAGAGAATTTTTTTCTTCTATCAACGCCTTTTGTTTGTTCTAAAATAACGTTAAAGTCTAATCTATCATCTTGTACTGGTTTAGCGTCTTGTACTATACGATCAAACTCATCGGCCGCTTGTTTGCTGAACTCTATTCTAGCTTGGACAGCTTTACCTTTATTGTCAAGTTGATTAAATACGTGCTGAACAGCCTCAACATTGGGCAGAGCGTCATCAACAAAATACATATCATTATAGCCTTCCTCGTATTTTTCAAGCATCCACTGTGCTTTAGCGTCACCAGTGCTGTTTCCTAAGCCAGTTATATTATCAAAAGGTATTTCAATACCCTTAGTTTTAAGCCACTCGTGTATTGCTTGAGCGGATTCAGCTGGTCTAGCAGTTAATATAAACACGTTTTCAGGACCAAACTTTTCAATTCTATTTAATAACTTCTGGAATAAAGGTCCCTCAACTCCACCTCTTACATTTACAAAGTCTTTAAAGTCAAACGTGTAACCTTTATCAGCTAATTCAGGTCCTTTTATTGGCCAGTCACCACTGCTTATCTTAGTTTGTTCACCTGTGTCAGGATTTGTAGCAATAATAAAGTTTTCGCCATCTATGATTAATGTTTCGTCAAAGTCAAAGACAGAAGCGCCTCTAGTTTCAGGCTCCGCTTTACTCATCATCATGTCCTGAGTTCTTTGTATTCTAGCAAAAGTTTGAGCAATTACTTGAGTAGGTCTAGTAATAAGATCTGTCACAGAATCAACAAAACCTTGACCAACTATTTCTTGATCAGTACCCTTTTTAGCAGGATCAAGACTTCTCATTGGTCTCACAAACTTAAGTTTAGCCGGATCTTTTAGTATCTCAACCATTACTCCCACGCTATAAGCTCTAAACGAACCGTCTGGAGTGCTTTTAACTTGATAGCCAGCTTTATTTATAAGTTTATCGTGTTGTTTAGTTATTATTTGAACATTATAACCATCCCAAACCGATCTATCAAACTTTCCGTTTCTTTTATATCCTTGAATTATTTCAGTAGAGGCAAGTTCTTTTGACTTCATGTGCTCATACTGAGTTAACTGGTTTATTTTTTTAGGATTTTTTTCAAACAACTCTTGTATACCGTCTTGAATATATTCAGGATTAGCACTTTTTCTTATTGGCGCGTTCATGCTAGATCCTAATGTCATTACCAAAAACACAAAGTCTTGCTCGTTAAATGGATCTTTAGGATCTTGAGATCTGGCCCAAGCTTCATCTAACATATCCTCTGTTATAGCCCTAGCATCTTCAGCGTCCTTCTTTCTACCTTCATAATCCATGTCTTTTAAGAAAGAACTAGTACTTTCACTAGGTAGAGTAGTTTTTATTATCTCTGTAGTTCCGTCAGGATTTGTTATTTTATATTTGCCTTTACCAACTTGTTCAAATGAATACCCAATTGGCAGTGCTTGTTTTATTAAAGCATCAAAATCTTCTTTACTTTCAACAACTTGGTATCTGTTTTCAGTACCTCTTGTTAGATTTTTATTTACTATAACGTTTCCACCTGGTTTGTCAACCGTTAGGCCTCCAGTTCCCATTTTACCAGCCCCAGCAAACGAAGGTTGCAAATGACCTATTATAAGTTTCAAACCTTTAGAAACGCCATGTTTGTTAAATATATTTCTAGCAGATATTTTTAAATTTCCTCTAGCTTTAGTAGCGCCTTCAATATCTTTAGCAACATTACCAGCCTTGAAGCCTTTAGGTATATTAGGTAGACCTTTAGCCGCTGCGTTAATGCCTTGCTCCCAGTTTCTACTTTCCCATTGGTTAAGTATAAATTCAGTTTCAGTTTGTATAGCTATTTCATCAAACTTACCTTTTAAAACTTGGTCAACCTCTATAAACGCTTGAATATCTTTAGTAATTTGTTTTACTATTTTTTCTTTTTCCTCACTATTTATATCTTCGCCATATACGTTATCAACAGCTTGTCTTACACCTTCTTCTTCTCTAACGCCCGTGACTACTCCAACTAACTCTGGCCATCTATCATTAACTATATCTTGAGCAGGATTATCTGCTGAAAACACCATTTCAGATCTACCATCAGCAAGTTTAGCAGCTATAGCTTCCGACACCGTACCGTTAGCAAGCTTTTGTATTCTTAACTCTTGGTTAGCTGTTAGCTGAGCCATTTGAACTATCAAAGCTTTTATAGCTCCGTCAGCAGACTTATCAGATCTAAAGGTGCCATCCGCGTTTATATTAAACATGTCTAAAAATTCTTGCTTAGTAATTTTAGACTTTTTATTTTGAGCTTTCTTTTGACCTAAAGATTTAGCCGCACCTTCAGAGACCTTAACTCTCTCACCAGTTTCGTAAAAATCTCCAAGCTTAGTATTAGCAACACCAGTAGCTTCACCACTTCTAGTTTCGCCCTCTGGTAGTAGTTTAAATATAATATCGTTAAAGCTACCGTCTTGATTAGTTGATCTGTCTAATATATACTCTTGAGCAGCGCGTCTCATCTCACTGTCCAAATCTTGATTTGCTAGTATTCTTAATGGATCAACACCAAATTCAGAAGAAACTATCTCTAAGATGTTATAAAGCGCTCCTACTGGCGTTACATCAGCTTCTTTTGTTGGTGGTTTTAGCTTACCGTTTTTGTCTACTTTCATAGCGTCAACCATAAGCTTTTTAAAGCCCTTATATGTTAAATCATCTAATGATATACCAGATTCAGCTGCTAATTCAGCTATAGCGTCTTTAGCGTTTTGATCAAAATTTAAAGCGTCTTTAGCTATTAATTCTGTTGTAGCAACGTCTCTTATAGCGTCACGTCTACCTACACTTAAATCTTGGTCTTCCAAAAAGTCTAATACAGAACTATCTTCAGCTATAACATCTGCTATTGTGCCAGTTTCACCAATTGGAGCATCTGTGGAAACAGTTTCAGCTTTTTGCTCAGCTTTATATTGATTCATCACATCGCCTTTAGCTCTATATATAATTGACATACCAGCTCCGCCAGATACACCGGTCAACCAACCGAATAGACTTTTATTCTTGTCTAAGTTAAAGTTTTGTAAAAATCTTCTACCTAACTCTTCTTTTACTTTTCTAGTAAACTCACGTAAAGCTTCAGGCGGTAAGCCTTGAGCCGTCATGCCTTGTTGTATTAAAGCGTCTAATGATCTACCTTCTACTATAGCAAAATAAGCGTCTGTAAAGTCAGGCGCAACAGCAAACTCTGCTTGAGAGTTATATTTAGGAGTGCCGTCAGGATTTTGGACATGCTTGTCGAATGTTTCTTTTAAATCTGGCTTAGACTTCATGTTAGCTTCTAAAGCCCTAGAATATTCTGTTTGAGCTTTTACTTCTTGTGGAGTTCTAGCGTCTTTGAACATTTTACCTTTAGCTCCGTTTTCAAGCATACGAATAATCGCCTTATTAGGTTTATTGTTCTGTATAGATATGTCGTAGTCTTTTATAAAGTTTACTATATCTTGCTTAGTATCTAATTTAATATCACGACCAAGGTAAGTTTGAGCAAAACGTCTAAACATACCTTTTAATTTATCAAAACCTGTTTCAGTTATAGTAGCTTTATTTGCTCTTACAAACTCTGTTAAAAACGTTAGTTTTTCTTCACCTTTTTTGCTAGCGTCATATAAGTTTATTTTTTTATCAAAAGCTTCTCTTTGACCTTCTTCAAACTTAATATCACCACTATCTATTATGTCATCTATAACGCCACCTAATTTTTCTCTAGCTATTGGGTCTGCTTTTAACGTATTAGAAAACGCTACGTGAACAAACTCATGAGAAGCAACGTTAAACTCTCCTTTAGTTAACGCTCTGTCTTTGTTGATATTAATGTCCATACCAACAACGTGACCTTTTTCATTAAACCTTGGTGTCATAGCTCCAAAGTTACGAGCGTTACCTTTTATAAAGTCTACGGCTTCTATACCGGACATCGTTTTATTAGCAAGATCTTCTAATGCAGCTTGCGCTTCAGCTTTTTCCTCAAGCGTTGAATCAGGATCTTTTACTATAGCTTCATAACCTATAGCCATGCCACCTACTTCCATAGTAAAGTCCTCGAGTTCTGCGAGTGAAGCGTCTGAAACATCTTTAGAAATCATATCTTCAAATTCCTGCTGACTACGCTCTGCCACATTTATTTCTACAACACCTCTATCGTTAACTTCTTTTTGATAAGCTTTTACACCTTCAATATCTTGTTTATACTTAGCGTCAACTTCTGTAACAGGGTATTTAGACAATATATCTTGTTTTTTGTTAGCATTATCAACCCATTGTTGCTTTAAATCCTCTAACTTAGCTTTTCTTTGATCTTCAGTTAATTCAGAATTAGCGTTTATTTTAGATACTTGAGATCTTATTTTTTGATTACCCCGCTCTATATTTATTAAGTCTGCTTTTTCTTGATCAGTTAATACGTTGACTCTTTTTACATCTTGTTCTATAGCTTGATTTGCTTCTTCGACTAAAGCAGCGTATCTATCTTCTAGTTCAGATCTTTTTTTGTCAAGTTCCGTTCCTTCAAAGCTTTCTGGAAGTTTTACCATTTCTATTGATATAGCATTTAATTCAGCAGCTATATCACTTGTTCTTCTATTTGTTTCTTCACTTTTAAATGGAGCTGACATAGCAGCGAAAAGTCTTGGACTTTGTATAGTGCCACTGATAGCAACGCCACTAACAAAACTTTCTGTAACACCATCATATATATTTTTTTCTTTATCTCCACTTAAAATATCAGCAAAATTACTAGATATTGTAGATACAGATTCACTAGCGCCTTCTTCGAAAAACTCAATTGCATTAGCTTTTGTATTTTGCCAAGTAAATACATTTTTCTTTAGATAATTAAAATATCCATCTTTAACGGTCTCTTTTGATAAACCACCTAGTATACTTTTAGTTTTATTAATTGAGCCTAAAGTAATTTTCTCAGATAAAGCTTCAGCAGCGCCAGAAAAACTAGCATTAAGAGCCATTGTGTAGAAGTTATGATTACTACCATATAAACCACCAGTTTTGTAGTATAAGTCTTTCTGATTTTGTAATTCATAAAATTTATTACCAGCACTACTAGCACCCATAACGTATAGTGATGCTCCTCCGGTAACTGTCATTAACGCTAACTGTGGTGCTTGAGTAGCTAATAAATTTGCTCCCCATTCAACAGCATCTGTAGCGCTTTCTATTTCGCTAAATTCTACTGGCTTTCTTATTTGACTAGTAATATTTTCTTCTTGAAAATTGTCTATTTTTTCATTAAGTCTACCTACCGCAGAGCTTCTTGGAACATTGTCAGAGGCGTCGGCAAAACCCTTTGTTTGTATATCATCTATATCTTCTAATATTTGAGCTGGCAAATGATAAAATATCATATCAGCTGCTCCGGCTATACCTTGTGCTAAATCAATAGCTGAATTAGCCAAATTACCTGTAAAAGCAGTTATATAGTTTGGGCTTCTTGTTACGGCTTTTAAATATGAATCTATCTCTCCAGCTTTTTCTGAGAGAGGTTCCATTCTATCATACATTTTATCAGCAGTAGCTCGATATTGTTTTGCTTTCGCTCTTAACTTATTGAAAGTTTCAGCTTTAGAATTATATTCATCTACTTGAGATTGCTCAGTAAAAGATTTAGGATCAGTTTTTTCAAAGTAATTGTTTATATCAGACATTTGCTTTTGAATAGTAAGCATGTCTTTATTTATAATACTTAAGTTATCTGAATAAGTTTTAAACTCTTTGTTTATATTTTCTAAATCTGCCTTAGCTTCTTTTTCTAGCAAACCTCTTTTTACTTCTCTTTCTGACGGCAAAGAAACACCATAGCTAGTAGTAAAACCTTTTTTAGCAAATTCTACCACATCATAAAGTAAACCGCTCATACCGCTTTCTTCTTCTTGCTTTTCTAATTCTTTAGAAATTCTATCTTCTAATAAAGAACTAGTTTTATTTTGCAAGAATGTTTGGTTGACCTCATCTTTTTGCTCTTGTTTTTGCTCGTCAGTAAGATTGTTTGCTATATTACCTTCAAAAACTTTATACTCTTCGCTATTTAATATTTTAGAAACCTCAGCTTCTTTATCTTCTTTACTTAATCCTTCTAAATCTAAGCCTTTTGTTTTTATATATTTAGGTAAAGCTAAATTTTGAACGTAAGATCTTCTAGCTGTGTCTTCAATTAAAAAGTTTTTCTTTGCTGATTCAAACTTTTTATTATTCCAATCTAAATCTTTTATAGCGTCCTTTTTGACTCTATAGTCTTTATACTCTTCTGAATCAAAAAAACTTTTGTCAAATTTACCAAATTTTTCTTGTTGTCCAGACTTGGCTTTTAAATCTTTTTCAAATTGATTTATCTTATCTAATTCATCAAGAACAGATTTCTCACTAGTATCTTGTAGCCCTAAAGCTTCAGCTATTTGTTGTATTTGCTGTAATTCTATTGATCTGCTTTTTCTTATATTACCCTCATCACTTTCATCAACGGCTTGATTTTTTAATATATCAGAATAAGATTTTGGAGCCGTAAGATCAAACTGACTCTCTGGTGTACCTAAAGAAATTTCATCCGATGCAAAACTTATGCTTGGCGGTGTAACGCTTTGTTTTTTTACCACGAACTTGCTTTTGAACTCATTTATACCTTTCGTAAATAAACCTTCTTTTGAAACAACGTCAAAAACTCTTTGTTGATAATCTTCGTTTTCAAACCTGCCCTTGAATTCTTCAAATGATTTAGTATAATGACCGTCTCTTACCAAGACGTCGTATAGTCTTTTTACTTGATCCATGTTATTGTATTAGTAGTCTAAATCGCCAGCGGCTGAGTTACTAGTATTAGTATCACTTGTAGTAGCGCCTAATGTATTCATAAGAAACTTAGTATATTCTTTTACAGGTGGATTTTTTTTGATTTCATTAATCATAGTTTTGTACTCTTGACTATCTTTATCTAATTCACCGTTTTCTAGCTTCGGAACACCTCCAGATATTTCTGGATTTTCTTTTAAATACGTATCGATGTATATTGTTTTTCCAGAGGTGTCAGTTGGTATACCTCCAAAAATTAAATCTGCAGCGGCTCCTTTTTCTTGAAGTATATTACCTATTTTGTTCGCCGCGCTCATAGCTTCTATATTTTTAGGATTACCATCTTCATCAAACTCAAGTTTTTTATCAGAATAATCTTCAAAAGTTTCTAGTATACCTATTGACCACTTTGGGTCAGTTACTGGAGATACATTATAGTCGTCTGTGTTAGTTTTATTACCTAAAGCATCAGTATAAGATAATCCATCTAAACTCAACTCTATATTGTCGTAGAATTTTTTACCAATAAGTTCTTCTCTTCTTACTTGATCTTCAAATGTAGCTCCTGGGGAAAGCTCACCATAATTTTCTGCTTCTTGCGTTCTTTTATTAGCTAGTGAAGTTAAACTATTATTAATCCTATCAAATCCAGCTGTTATTTTATCCATGCCTTCTACAGCATTAATGTACTCTTGACTAGACGGATCATTAGCATACTTACCAGCTTCTTTAGCTAATCTAGCGTATTCAGCTTTGTTTTCTTTTAAGAATGTTTGAAGTTTTGTTTGAAATTCAGCGGGAACTTTTTCAGCTTTAAAATCGCTTGGCATTGAGTTTAAAAACGATTTTGTAGTATCTGTAGCTAATTTAATTCTACCACCTATAGCTTTTGTTATTGGTTCTGTTATCTTAGAAAAATCTGTCTTTTTTTCAGCTGATTCAGCTTGTGCTTTAGCTAATTTTCCTGCTGATTTTATTAAACTTTCGTTTGCCATTGTATTATTTATTAAAAATTCCTGATCCAGCAAGATCGCCAATACCACCAGTTAAATCACCAATACCACTATATATAGCTTCGTTTGCCGCGCCTAGTCTTTGCTCGGCTCCGGCTAACTGTTCCATGTCTATTCCGTATAGTGTAGCTATTCTTTCGGCTTCAGCTTCTTGAGCCGCTGTATCTATAGTTAATTGTGTTGCCGCAGCTTGCTCTTTTAACGCCATTTCTTGTTGGGCCGTTGTAGCTCTTGTTTCTGCGGCTTGCTGAGAAGCTTGTCTCGACATAGCTGTAGCTAACGCGGCTACACCAGCGCTACCGCTAACAGTTCCACCTAATTGGGAGAGTATATCAGCCTGTGATTGAGCATATTGTTCGCTAGCTAATTCTTGAGCTCTAGTGTCTATTTGCATATTAGCGTATGGATTAGCTATATTACCGTAATCAAATTGCTCGTATGCTCTTCTACTTTTAGCAAGTTGCTGTTCATATTCAGCGACTTGTTTTTTTGCTTTTTTTCTTTCAGAAAATCCACCTATTAGATTAGCGCCAGCGCCAAGTATATTTATACCAGCGTTTACGGCCATCATAGTTATTGGATCAAGAAATTTATATGGTGTTTTTTTATTTGCCATTATTATTTAATTACTGTTTAATAATTACACTTATTTACTGCTTTCTACTACTTGAGTACCAACGCTAAATAGCTCTGCGTAAGTTTTAGATGTGTTTGTAAATTGCACCTCAGCATAATATCCTTTTAGCGAACTTAAATTAGTTTGATTGTCTTTACTAAAAAATATAAAATCACTAGCTGTTGGTAAAGGTATCGCTAAAGCTCCAGTATCTACTTCTATTGAAGTTGAAGATATTGAAGAGCATGTGCCTAGTTTTGTAGCGTTGCTTAATTCTTGATAAGAAAAGTCTCCACTAGCAGAAGGTGTACAAGCGTACACCGTGTCTCCAATTTGTAGTAATTCACTAATATTATAACCTAGTTCTAAATTTATTGTTGCCATATTACAAAGCTGCGTTATCTTGTCTTATTTCTATTTCAAAGTTTGGTCTTGTGTCTCCAGTGGTGCTAGGATGCCAAATACCTAATCTTATAGATCTATACGTAGACCCACCAGCATCATTGTAAGCGTCGAATGATAAACTATACGTGCCAAGACCTTCGCTATCATTGTAAGTTTCACTTACAGTATTAACATACGACGGGGCAGTAGTATCTGGGTACATTAAAGCAGAACCGCTCCATAGTGTGTCCCAATCATAACTTTCTCCAGCTGAAAGAGGTGATATCGAAAACCATTTTATTGTTGGCGCTGTAGCTTCATTTATCTCAGTCTTAAACTGTACATTAATAGTTGTTGCTGCAGAATCTACTGATACCACCGGGCAATATAACGGTTCTTGTCCAGACGAGGCGTTTGGCCATAAGCTTGAATACGTGTTAACAAGAACGTTATTTACAGAGTAAAAATATGCTTTGTGCATGCCTTCTTGCCGTACATATAAAGTCGCGTCAGGTGTTCCGGTATTATTTGATATATAATTACTACCTTCAAAAAAGAAATGTACTTGAGCTATTCTAAGATTTCGTTTATAGTTTTCTGAAACATCCACAGTATAAACCCATCCATTACCACCGCAAGTCAATGCTTGTTGTTGATCTGATTGATTAAGCTGTATTTCAAGATCAGGATTACCTTCTTGTTGTGTGCCAACTAAAACTTCTGGGACATTTTCATCTGTATTATTCCAGTTCGAAAGAACATTATCGTATTGTATTATAGCCGTTGGTGCTAAGCCGCTACTACTTTTAGCGTATATATTAAAACTACTACTAGAACTTACAACTTCTTTAATAACATCCGATCCAAACGTAGTAAACGCTGAACAATCAGAATCTGAATATATGTCAATCGTATCTAATGATGAGTTATAATTACGTAGTTGAGTAATATCGACATTGCTAGTTGTAACAGTATCTGAGTGCGTTACTGTTACTGTAGCGGATCTATCTGCGCCAGATGTATTTTCAGTAAACGAAGCAACAACGCCATATTGATTGTCACCTAAATCATTTATACTGTCTATGGACAGCCATCCAGATCCGTCTGTATATGCTATAGAAAAATCACCAACAACAGGAGCCGATCCATTTGACGTTAATATAAACGTATTAGTTTGAATAGCGTTATAATAAACTCCTGGGTTCCAAATAGATGCTATAGAAATTAAACTTGCAGTAGCTTGGTTTATAGTTGTTGTTTGAGCATCCGACTGCGCAATATCATATGAATCATACATTGTTATTATAGCGTCTCTATCAGCGCCAGCATTAGCATCAATATCGAAATATATACCATCAAGAAATACACTAGAAATACTAATCCAAGTATCAGCTGGATCTAAACTTACTTGAGGTATTGAACCGTTGTTTATTATTGGAAGAAAATAATCTGTTACCGCTGAATTATCTAAATAATATTGATCGTATTCAAAAGTAGCTGAATTAGCTGTTACTTGACCTCCTATCACGAAGATTGCAGCAGCGTTGGCAATATCTACATCATAGTAAACTAAATCACTGAAAACATAATTATATTCTATTATTTCATTTTCAGTATTAGTTGAATAACTTACGGTATAAGAGGCTGTATTACTTTCTGTAGATACTTCCGGTGCCTGACTAAAAAAGTAACCATTTTCGGCATAAATCGTTAAATTAAAAACTTGTTGCACGCCATAATTAGCTTGCCCGCTAAGCGTATAATTTTGCTCAAAAAAATCATTATAAACCTCATCAACACTCCAATCGGCTAGGTTACTTGATAAATTATATCCTTGATTGGCGCTTGAAACATTCGCGACTGCAAATCTATAACAAACATCATAAGTTTGTGCCGTTGGATCTGGGGATTGTATATCTAAATCTAAATCAAGAACATTCTCATTACCTAGAGTTTGATTTATAAATGTTATTGTTACGGTTATTGTATTATTAGGAGTTCCAGCAACACCTGTATCACTAAAAGTCACATCACTATAATAAATTGACGTGGTATCATTGTAAAAGTCACTAGCAGAAACTACATAACCAGGCTGAGGTTCTATAGTGAAAGTATTATCTTGGGTTCCATCTAAAGCGTAAACACCATATAAAGATAATCCTGTAGTAGTCCATCCAACTGTAGACAAACCTGTAGCATTATTAAATATTAAATTACTTCCAGAATCATTTATAGAACCTTCTATTATTGTAGCATCAGATTGTAATAATCCTAAACCTTGAACAGAAAATTCTTTGGTGTCTAGAGTACCAGATCCAGTACTATTATCAAAAGTAGTGGAACTACCTTGTATGTAATTAAACCATTTGTTTTCTTTTTCAATAAACTCTGGAACAGATCCATCTTGCAAATCTGTTGTTATATTATTAACGTACCAACCAGTTTTAGCGGAAACATTATAATATTCACCGTCATCATATCCAGATTCATTTGTAAATTCTACAATTCTTGATTGTGTACCTTCGTAATTTATTGTTGTAAACTCTTTTACAAGTCCAGGTTGATCGTTAAATAATAAAGTGATTGTAGAATTATTGTCTGTGCCGTAAAAGTTATTCCTATTAACAGTGTCACTTTCATGTTCCCAGATATGGCCGGCTTTATAAGTGTAGTATCTATTATCTAAAGAAAACCCTTGCTCTTTTATATAAGATTTAAACGATGCCCATCCATTAGTATCTTCGTTGAAACTTAAAGTATACACATTCTTTTTCCAACCAGGATTAGTTACTTCGTGTACTGTAATATTATATTCGTTTTTATCTGTATCAAAACTACCAATTATAGATTGCGCGGTCTTAAGTTTATCGCTAAACCAATCATTCATTCCATAATCGCTAATAACTGTTAATCCGTTATTAGATAATCTTAAAACAGATCCTCTTGCTTTATCTACAAAATAAGCTCTAAACTCGTCAACAGCGAATGATTCTGGATTTCTTGATATACCATGATCGCCAGAAGCATAAGGATATACATCTCCAATTACTTTTTGTGTAGCCGCTAATTGAGATGTGCCATCAACATTGTATAGAATGTTTTTATTTATTGGACCTCTTAAAACTTTTTTCTCGCAAAATATTATTATATCAGTATCTCTTGAGAATAATTTTTGAATACTACCATTTTCTGGATTAATAGACTTAACTATATTTTCTCCAGCTAAAAATTGATTAATTTTATTTACTTTAGTGTCTTCGTTGTAGATGTTTGAATATATAATTTTAGTAGACTCTTTTAATTCTTTATACCCATCGTCAGGAAGGCTAAATCTAAATCCACTTTGTTTTCCAGTTTGAACATAAGGAAATATTGATTCAGCATTATAGTCGTCACGAATAGTATCAGATTCAACTCCATTACCGAAAGCGTAACAATTACTGAATGGTAAAGCTATAGAGCAAGTAACGTCTTGATGTAATGCCGTTGGATGTGTATATGGTATTACTCTAATGGTATCTAAAGCTGAATCAATAACTTTAGCAGTAACATAACTACCATCTAAGCTTTTAAACTTAAGTCTAATATTATACGAGCTAATTAAGTTAAATGGAAGGTTTTGATCTAGTTTTATTGTGCATACTGCAGAATTTGGAGTAGACGAAGTCCAATCTAATCCTATAGGAAAAGATGAAGCTCCATCTACACGAATTACTTTTCCATATTGACCACCGTAAGTATCTATTAAGTTATCTACTAGAAATTCTAATTCTTCTGTATCTGGATCTGAACTAAAAAAACTAACACTAGATCCTATCTCTATGTATTCGTAAGCATTTTTATTTGTTAGTTTAATAGGATACGCTTTAGATACTTCATAGAACACATCTAAGTCAAAAGTTTCTTTTGGCTCTGTCTCAAAAGCAGCCCCATTATTATTTCCAATTAAGCCTAAGTCAGCAAAATCATTTCCAATATAAGTAGTAAAGTTAGCGTCTAAATTTACTTTAACAAAAAACTTACTTATTAAATCTGAAGCTTGACTTATTATCGCGTTAGATATTGTAATATTATTATCTCCTATAGAAAATGAACTATCACCTGCATTATCGCCCGAAGGATTAGAAAAATTAGTTGCTGTGCCTTGTATATCTAACACTTTCCATTTAGCGTCTTCAGACGTTACTGGAGAAATAGAATTATGTAATTTTTTTTGAATTAAATAATCTCCTATTTTTACTTTATCTTTATCGGCACTATTAAATACTAGCCACGCTGTTTCGTTATCGTTGTTATCAAATGCAGCGTCTAATATTAGATTATAATATTGCTTTGAAACCTCTTTTATAAAAAACTTATAAGTTTCAGCCCAGTATGGAGCTAGATGTCTAGCTGTTACTTGTAGTTTACTTTGGTATTGAGCCCATGTTTTTGATAAAGATAAAGATGATTTTTCTTCTACAACAACTGTTGATTGTCTTCCATATTTATCAGCATATACTATACCAACTTTATAAGTTCGCAGCGATTTAATTGATGGAACTCCTTTTAGTGTAGTTAATGTGTAAGTCGTAGAAGGACTACTTACACATTGAAAACGAGCGTTTTTAGCGTCATATTGATCTACAGTATTATTTAATTTAAGAACCAAACACACATATTGAGTTGAGGTTAAAGCAACCTCACCATTCAAGTATAAAGAAACATACTCGTTAGTATTACCATTTATGTTACCGGTTATTAATTCGTCGCCTATTACAGAGCCAGTAGAGTTAGATTCACATAAAGCCAAATAAAAATCCGATGGTACCCAGTTATTAGAATTACCTGCTCCAGTAGGGTCAAAATAACCCATAATATCAATGCTAGCTTCAAAGCCATATGTGCCGTCTTCTGGAACATCAAATACATAGTTAGAATTATCATAGCTATTAGAAGGGTCAAACTCTGTCGTGCACGGTACTACATCGTTATACACAACTGAATTGTTATCGCTTGCGTTGGCGTTAGCTTCAAATAGGTAATCACCAGCATACGTTGCGGAAAACGCGCTACTATTTTTAACAGCATTAATACCAATTTTTGGATTTATTTTTTTACCAGCTGCAGATAAATTATAATCTTCTAAATAATTGCCGTACAGCAATCTACCCGCTGAAAACTCTTGCGCTAAAGCAGTTCTGGGTACGTTGTCGAATATTCTTGTTATTTGAGATGACTCTAAAGTTCTACCTATAGCCTTGCTGGTTAACGTTATAGACCCTCTTCTATAATTACTATTAAATACACCGTCATTGTATATACCTTCAGAAAATTCTTCGTCTTCTTTATTTATGCTTCTAATAATGTAATGGTTTTCTGAAGAGCTAGATTTTATAATTATATCAATGCCAACGACGTCTTTTGGTATATTAAAGTTATTAAATCCTTTTATTTTAATTTCACTAACTTGATTTTCCATTCCTAAATTAAATCCGTCTTTAGGACTGTAGGAGTAAACGCTAGGTAAAAAAGCTGGTAAAGAATATGGCGCTAAGCAAGATAACTCTCCGTCTGTATATTTATATCTATAAGTAAAATTAACAAAAGAAGTTTTGTATAACTCTGAATTATTCACAACACTAACTGTCCATGATTCTGCACCTTCACTAGTTGTATAGCCCTCTGGAGTTGAAGTTAGCCTTAATTTATATTCATTATCTCCATCAAGATTAACACTAGATACATAGGCATAAACAATTGTACCTGAACTGCTACCAACTAATTTTAGTAATATATTCGTTGGATAATTAGTATTAGCTATTGTTTTTATATAAAAATAATCTCCAGTATCTAACAAGGTTGCACCATCATGCAGTGCAAAATTAGCTTCAAAAAAACTAGCGAAGCCAGATGTATTGCCAGTTACTTGAGTGAATGTAGCGCCGTAAGATTCAGAATATTTGTTTTCTATCAATAACGGTAGCGTTGGATTTTTACGTATGACAGTTATATGAGATTCATCAGCGTATTCATAAGTATCTACAATACTTTCGTTATTTATTAATCTTAATTTAGAATGAGTGGTTAGGTTTGCTGCGCTGTTTAAAAATCTTGTTATATTTATTTTTTTAGGCTCATTTCTACCATCTGTAAATAATAGAAAATCATCTACTATGTTTATACCTGTTATTATGTTGTTATTTGGAGTGTATTTAGCTCCGCTAGATCCAGTTACATTACTTTCTTCTTCTGTTGTACCAGCTTGAAAATTTAATACTCTTTCAGAAGTAAACTTAATATATACTTCATCTGATATATTTTGAGCAGTATAAGGTGTAGCTATACCATTAACTTCAGTGATTTTTATTGATGAAGCGTTTACATTAATTCTTTTTACTTTAACATCATTTTGAATACCCCACAAATCATTACCATTAGTGTCAATAGCTTGAACTCTCATTCCAACTCTAATACCTATTGGTCCACTAAAAAGTATACCAGAATCAGCGGTAACTGATTGGCCACTAATCCCAGTTATAGTTATATCACTAATTGCGTCTGGTATATATCTAACGTCATAAACATCAACAAAAACAAATCTTGAAATGCTTGTTTTTGGATCTGTTACAATGATAGCGTCAGATCTAACGCCTAAACCATTAGAGTCAAAATCACTTGCTTTATGTATAAAGCTATATATTAATGAATTTTCATTATCAACATAATGACCAACAGCTATAGCGTTTGAAGATAAATTTAAAGAAGTGGTAATCTTAGAGTTCCCTCTTAATGTTTGAGCAGAGCCAACATTAGAGCTTTCTGACGTAGATATTTCTATGTTTAAAGCATCTCTATATTCACCATTAGGAACTAACCTTTCATCAAGGTCTTTATTCATTTTACCTTTCAGAAAATTTCTTTTTAACTCTGGCATTAGTTTTAGTGTTTAATATGTTTAGAACTACCTCTAAGAACTTGAGCTATTTCTTCTATTTTAATGTTAGAAAGTCTTAATTTAGCTTTTCTTGTAGAAGCTATTTTTTCTTTTCTAAATCTTTGTATTACATACTCTGGAATATTTGCTTGAGCACTAGCTATAGCATAAGCAATATGTTTGTACATAGCTTCTTCGGCGAACTTATGAACTCTCATTTCAGCTTCAGTCCCAAGACCATCGCTAATATACTTTAGTATAACAGTTCCGCCGGCGTTTATAGAACTAAAATGAATTTTACCAGCATTTTCATCAATATAAAAGCTACCGTTAACTTGAGCGTGCTCTGGAGATATCCCGTATCTTTGACCTAGTAATAAATCGAACAATTCAGTATCGTATGAATCATCATCAACTTCGTTTGGTGATAAATTTTTATAATTTGTCCATGTATCAGATTCTGCTTGCAAAGTTAAATCTGTACCATCAGTTTGGTACGTTCCATCCGCATCTTGAGATATAGCTGTAGGATTGCTAGTATGTCTAGCTGGATAAAGTATTCTTTCTATACCATCAGCATCCATTCTAGTTATTTTAACATAGTTAACGTAGTCTTGAGGAAGCACCATTTGTAAACTTGACGGAACTTCAATCTCTTGAGACTTAACAGACTTAAGAGTATCAAAACTTAGTTCTTGTAAAGCTCTTTGAGCATGAAACGCAATTTCACTTCTTGAAGCTTTGCTTATTAGTTTGCCTTCTCCAACATATACAACTTCAAAGGCATTAATAATGTTAGTAAGCGATGTAAACTGATAGCTACCGTAATCTTCGCCAGATCCGCTATAATAAGCGTTTTGTGATTCATTTAATAATGCCATTTAGTTATTGTTTTTCTTGTTGAATATCTTTCATTTCTTCACCAGATATTGTTTGATAAAGAGTTGGATCTTTCATCATTATACCAGCCAATACTAATATTCTGTTAACTAGATTAACTTCTTCAGATTCGTGAAGTTCAAAGTTTGTTGAGTTGCCAGAATTGTATAAAGCTGAACCACTAACAACTATATATCCCCATGATACTGTTGCTGGTTTTTTGATGTAATCAATATATACTTTGTCTGCAGCAGTTACTTGAGTGACAGAGTTGTCAGCAGCAGCGCCAGTATAAACTTTAACGCCATCTTTAGTTTTTATATATAACGGGCGATTAGCGTGCGGTCTAAGTAACGGATGACCTTTCATAGCTTCAAATTCTCGTATTGAAACGTAATCAGCTATAACGTCATCATATTTTACGTTAGATAATCTATACATGTCAGTTGGAAATGTATAAGCGTTACCATCGTGAGTTCTCAGAGAATTGAAAACTTCAAATAAACTTATTTTATCTTTTAATATCTCTACGGGATCAAGCTGTTTTGGTTGACTGCCTCTAGCTCTAGAGAATTGATGTTGATCATAGAAGTATTGCTCAAAAACATCCAATTGAGCTTGATTTGCAAGTATGTTAAATTCTTGAGGTGTTATATAACCCCTTTGCTCTTTGTTGGCAATAGCCAATACTCTTTGATATACTGTGTTTATGTTTACTGCCATTTAATTATTTTTTATAGTTGAGTAACCACCCCGAAGAGCGGCTACTCTTCTATAAGTAATTACGCGTTTAATCGCTTTTCAATGCTATTGTAAACTTCTAATCCTTCATCTGTTTTAAACCAGGCCGCTAACGCAGAATATGGATGCTCATCAAAAGGAACAGTCATTAATTTTCGACCATTACTAGCCCAAACAAAAGTTCTTTGATCATTAGAAAGTTTTATTATTTTAGCTTCAACAGCTTTAATACCAAAGTTTCTAAGACCAACATTATCATCAGAGACTAATTCTAAGAATAGTACGGGGTTTCTTTTAGCAAATAATAGTAAATCTCTTTTAAGTTCACCAGAACTCATGCTAGATACCTTAGATCCTAATTCTACACGCATTATTGCTTCAGCTTGATCAATATCTAACTGTTTAGCAATAATTAAAGCCTCTACTTCTGTCTCTAAAGATTCTAATTGCGTAGCCGCTATAGCAGCCGGCTTATATTCTTCATAAACATTATCTTTGTAAGGATGATAAAGTGAAAGTAACTTTTGCGTAATCGTTTTCTCTTTAGGTATAAATAAAGCTCCGTTTCTAAATACAATATGCTCTAATCTTTGATCACCTGTCATTTCATCTACAAACGGCGTTCTTTGATTAGATGTATTTTTCAACTCTCTTTCATAACCTTTTTCTTCATCAAACCAATAAATGTTAGTTGACTTAAGAGTATAAGTTAATGGTTTTTTGTTTTTTCTTAGGAAATAAGTTCTATCTTTTATCTCCCATTTTTCATTTGTTTCCATAATATAATATAATAAAAAATTAATAAAAATAAACTACCCCACCAATAAGGCAGGGTAGTTTAAATATGAATGATTAGTCTTGAATCATTACAAAGTTGTTAGCACCTTGTACAACTAAACATCTTTCAGATAAGTAGTGCACCTCCATTGCATCAATATCAGATGTAACGTTTCCACCAACAGAACCAGTGATCCAAGTTTTGAATCGTCTGTCTTCCATTTGAGAAGCACGGTATCTAACGTGTAAGAATGGACGTTTTAGGTTTTTACCTAAAGTCTGATCATACACAGAAGAAACACCAGCAGGAATAAATACACCGTGAATTTTATCAGCTGTAGCGATAGCATTAATACCTCCACGAGTAGATAAGTCATTCAAGTATTTAAAGTCAGACTTATAGAAGTCATAAGATCCTCTACGGAATCCAGAGAAACCTAAGTTTAATGCCATATCTTCAGAGTTGTTGAATACTCCGTAAGATGTACCACCAGAACCATAGGAGTTCATGCCAGCTAACATATCATCAATAGCTAAAGAAGTAGCTCTATCTAAGAACATCATGTTTTCTTCGATAGCACCGTTTTCATCAAATTTAGCCAAGATAGCATCAAATTCAGCTAAGTCAGTAGTGGCAGTTGTACCATTAATACCGTCAAAAATGTGACCTCTATCAGTAATAGCAGCAAATAAACCTTCAGTACCAAAGTTAGCAGGAAGTCCAGTAGCAGCAACTATAGTAGCGTCATCAATAACAGAAGCTGCAGCTGGCTTAGTAGCCTCAAGCATAGCCATTTCTACGTAATCAGCAAAACGAGCTCTAGTATCACCTTCAGCTTTTAAGTACCACAAGTAACCAGATTGTCCTTCTTCACCAGAAACTTCAACCCAGCCAATTTGAGATGCATCAGATCCAGAAATTTCATAGTAATCTTTTAGGATAATAGGTTTGTTAGTGAAAGATTTGAAAGCAGGCTTGTTAGCTTGACTTCTTCCATTTTTACCTTTACCAAACTCAGATCCATAAACTAATACTCTAGTAGCGTCTGCTGTAGTAAGAGTGATTCCAGCGTCTTCTAAAGTTGCGTAACCATAAGGAGCAACGCTGATCGTAGCGCCAGATACACCAACAACTAAAGCAGTACAAGAACCACCAGCTTGAGCAATTAATACAGTGTCATTTATACGAATACCATTGTTAGCAACGTTATCAGTATTGCCATCAATGTCTTTAGTGATAGTAAGTGTACCACCACCACCATCGTCTGTGGCTCCGTTAAGATCTAAGCTTCCAGACATATCATTTATATCAGCAACAGTAGCTTTGAAAGATAAGTGAAGACGACCTTGCTCAGACCAAATAACTTGATCAGAAGTCATCGCTTCTTCAGCTCCAACCATAGATAAGAAGCCACTAATAGTTCTATTACCAAATACTTCAGCTTCTTGTTCAAGTAGATCCGGTAAATATTGTTGCGCCCAGCCAGCAGTGCCTGACGCAGTAAAATCGATATAATTCGAAGATAGTGTTTGCTTAAAAGGAGCAGGTACACTATTCAAATTAGTTCCAGCAGTATAAGCCATTTTTAAATAGTTTTAATTGTTAATTTTTATTTTCTAATTTTCACTTTAAAATCATTAGAACTGTCACCACTTAAAACCCTAAATTTAGTCCCATTTACATTTACTTCGCCGTGTGATTTTCTAGCGTCCATGTTAACATTTTTCGCTTTTGCAACACTATCCTTGATAGCATCGGCTTTTCCTTGCTCGTAAAAGTGTTGGGCTATCATGTCGGGATTCATAGCTGTAAACAAAGATTTGTGATACCCTTTAGCGTCTGATATTGTGTTGTCTTCGGCTAAAAACATCTTAACCATATTTCCAATATCACTTTGGGTTTCTTTAATTTTTTGAGCGTCTTTAACATTTAATCTATAAGTTTTATCTCCAACTTTATATTCAAAACCTTTGAATGAGTCGTTAAAAAGCTGATTAGTTTTTTGCTCAAAAATTCGTTTTTGTTTTTCAGCGATGGTTTTGGTTTCTTCTGATTCTTTGTTGTAGCGATTAAAAAAGTCCATCGCTTTTTGCGCCTCAGGCGTTAAGCGAGATCCAGCTTTAATCTCTTCATAATATTTAGACTTTTGCCCGTCTAAGTAGGCTTTAGCCTTAGCAACTTGCTCCTTAAAGGCTAGCTTTTTACGTTTCACGTCTCGTTCACTATCAGTGTCTTCGTCATAGTTGAACTCATCTTCCATCATGAAACTTATTTCTTCAGCCGACAAATGTGGCTTTGTTTTTTTATAATACTCTTGAAGAACTGTCATGCTATCTAAAGAATCAATATCTTTATTTAATTCTACATAATCTTCAATAGTTCCACCAGTTTCCTCCATAAAGTCAACTAACTTTTGGATGTTTTCTGGTAGCATATTTTGTGTAGACTCAACTTCAACTCTTTCTACTTCTTCAACAAGTTCTTTTAGAGCTTCTGTAGGTTCTTCAGTTACTTCTTCTAAAACTACTTCTTCAACAGCGGGTTGTTCATCTTGAACGGTCTCTTCCCTTTGTGGTACTTCTTCAACCACTTCTTGTACAGCTCCGGCTTGTTGATCTGTAACCACGTCTGTTGCCTCTTGCTCTTGATTGGCATTTGTTAAATCTACTTTAATTGTCTCTTCTTCAACCTTAGGAGCTACTTGTTCACTAAGATCTACTTTTATTGTATCACCTTTGTTAGCGAACTTTTTAGCTCTAGGCTTTTTAATTGTTTGTTTTTCAACGGCGTTATCTGCCATTGATTGTTCTACTTTTTTGTCCATAATATAAAATATAAAAAATTATTTGTTAAACTGTTATTCCTCCAAAAACATCATTACCTCTGGATTCAAAACTTTCTTTAGGTTTTTCACCTTGAGCCTTAATATCAGCATCCATTTGACGTAACTGCATGTTGTATCTAAACTCTGCTTCCATTAACTCTTTTTTAAGTTTAGCCTCTTGCTGCAATTCTTGCATTTTAGATTGAGACTTTAATTGTAATAGTTGAGCTTCAGTTTGAGCTTTAGCTTGTTGCTTTTGCATTTCTGCTTGTGCTGCTGCTTGGGCTGCTTGAGTTGAAACTTGAGCATTCATCTGAGCGTTTTGTTGAGCTATTACTCTATCTCTTTCTAGCTTTCTCTTTCTTTTTATTTTTAACAATTGATTAGCTAACTTAACGTTTCTAACTTCTCTAATATCAATCGCGTCTTCAAGATCTATATTTTGTTGAGCTAATGCTACTTGAATATTATTTTCTAGCTTAGCTTTTTCTTCTTCATCTGGAGCTAACTCTATGAATATACCAAAATCATATAAGTGTAAATTACTCATTTCTTCTAGTGTAGCAACATTATGAGCGCCTATAGCTTGTATAAACGCATCGGCAGTTGGAGAGTATTCAATAATATCAGATATTCTCAATGATAACGCTTCAGCAACTTCAGCTGTTAAGAAAAGACCTGACTGAAGTATGTGTCTAGTTGCTGTGTTACTATTAGCTGCGGCTAATTTTTGAACGCCAACTAAAGCGTTTTTATCTGGCATACTACCATCACGAGCTTCATTCAACCCGGTAACATCACGTATCATGCCTAGATAATAATTGTAATTTCCAATCAAAGCTTGTAGTTTATTTGCTCCAACACCTGATTGTATTTGTTGAATTGGAACTTTACCAGGATTCATGTCGCCGTCTTGCGTGAATGATCTACCAATAACAGAGCCAGTTTGGAAGAACATGTTTAAAGCTTCTTGCGGACTATAGTTTGTTCCGTTGCCTAAGTCTATTTCAGCTAAACCATCTGCGTCAAGATAAACTCCATCAGGAACCATTCTTGACATTACTTGTTGTATTTTTAAATGTGTAAGCTGAATCATATCTGCGAAAGTAGTAATTCTACCGACTAAAGATTCAATCTTACCTTTATATATTCTTGGAGCAACAATAGAATAATTCATCTTGACTTTAGTGTAATCACTTTTTGGCCTTAACATATTCTTGCAAATCTCCCACTTTATAAGTTTATTAGTGCCTAATATAAAAGCTCCATCGTATAAAACCTCTACAGCTCTTTGTAATTTAGAAAAATTACCTTCAAGATTTTCAGGTGGATTAAATGTGTCGTCTTTCGCGATAGCTTTTTCAGCGCCAGTAGCCATTTCTTTTACTTTGTAAACCTCATTCATATAGGTTTTATAATTAAAGTAAAGAACTTGAACTTTATTATTGTCAATTTCTTCGTAGCTTCTGTATCTCCCCGCGGTTTGATTATTTGTTTTAAGTATTTCTTCTATTTCATCTTGGTTAAGATGTGGAAATTCTTTTACCAATTCGTTTATTGGAATATTTTTAACTTCACCAACGTAATATATATCATCAAAGTATGGAGAATCAGTATAAGAATATACTAAGTTAGCTGGATCAACGTATTCAACTTTAGCTCCCTCGGATGTATTAAACGTGGTTTTTACAGCGCCAATACCTAACACTGTTAAATCATAATAAAATCTTTTCTTTATAAGCTCATATCTACTACCGTCCATCAAAACATTTATGGCTTGCTCTTCGGCTATTTCTACAGCCTGCTTATAGTTTAATTGCATGTGAAGCGCTAATTCGTCTTCGTTTTCAGGCAGTGTGTCTGGGTTATTATTGTATAAGTTTATTCCAAAGTCTTTTTGAACCTTATTGTTGAGATCTTTCGTGGCCATGTCTTCAAGAATAGAGTTCATGTAATCTGTTCTTTTTTGAACCCCAAAAGGATCTTGAGAATAAGCTTTTATATCGTAAGTTCTTTCAGCTATACCATTAACTACAATATCAACGAATTTAGGTATAATAGGCACAGGTTTCCAGTCTAAGTTTAAATAAGATAAATCACCGTTAATTGATAATTCATCTTTATATTTACTAACTGATTGTTCACCTCTAGCGTATAGTCTTAATCTATGGAACTCTGTTTGATTTCCAGAATATCTATTGTTGCTACCGGTATATTTTGTTCCGCTACCAATATAATCGTTAAACCATTCGTTTTCTATAGCTTTAGCTATCTTTAGTCCATAGTCGTAGCTAATCTTTTCGAGATCACTAACAGCTTGACTTGGGAAGTAATTACTAACCACTCCTGTTGAATTAGCCATATTAGTTGTTTATTAGTTTAGATGAATAGCCGTCGTTTGAATATCTAGCTACACTTAAATTTACTTGTTTTCTATTATTCTTTATTACAGGTGAATACAAATGTCTATTACATGCCATTATTGCTAGACCAGAACTTATAGATGCATCGTGCTTAGTTCTGTTGTTTATGTTGAACTTAGCCCAGTCGTTTAAAGTCTCATTAAAGTATATATTCCCATAATCTCCGTTAGGCATTATTCCAACGTGATCATTAATGTACATTTCAATTGCAGCAGCATGAGCTTGCTTAATATCTTCACTAGAGTTTGGAATACCACCTATTTCTTTTTCAGTTGTAGATAATTTATTCCAAACTTTATCAGGTCTATTCATTGAATAACCTCTGTAACCTCTACGTTTTAAATAATATAATAATCTAGGTTTATTATTTTCCGCTAGTAGCGGCATACCATAAAAATGCAAAGCCATTAATATATCTTCGAAGAATATCTCAGCGGTTTGTGGTCTCGCTATATATTCTAAGAAAAAATGATTTGGCGGAGCGTTTTCCATAGAAAACTTAGTCAATCCATGAAGAGATCCGTTGGATCCTCTACCATCAACAGTACCGCTAATATCATAGCTATCGCAGCCAAAAGCGCCAATATGTTCATTTCCAGGGTATTTAATTCCATTTTTTATTATTACTCGATTCTGCAAGTTTATATCTGGAACCCAGCTAATTTTAAACCTGCCATTTGGATCTGGGGTAAATATAACTCTTGAATCTTTTATACCACTCATCCATTGAAAACTACCAACTGTAACAGCCGCTGAACTTCTCATACCTTCATTATAATCTATTTGCTCATATATTTTAGTTAGATTAAATAAACTATTTTTTGTTTCATCTCTAAATGCATGTTCTTCTGTTCTTGGAAACTGACGATAAAATTCATTTAAAGCGTCTTGATCGTCTTTTAAACCATCAACTTCGTTTTCCCAATGATCTATAACACCTATATCTATTAATTCACCGTCTGGTCCATAAACATCTCGTCCTGGAGTAGTAAAGACAGGTCGTCCAAACTCATCAATAAATCCTTCAAAGTTCCATTCCATTGGAATAAACAAAGCATATAAACCAGATTTTGTTTGACCATTTCTATTTCTTTTAGTTACATCACTATCATTATAAAGTTTTTTGAAGTTATCACCACCTTTATCTAATGCGTTAGATGTTGATCCCATCATACATTTACCTATAATCCTACTACCTAGTCGTAAACAGGTTTTTGTTACTCGCCAGTTATTTAATATATTATCTGGTCTTTCCCACTTACCACTTTCGTCGTGTACTAGTAGATTTAATTTTTCACCATCATAACTATTATCTCCAGTATTCTTCCAGTCTATCGTCGTATCAAGGCCTTCAAGCTCTTCAACTTGCTCGTTATTTGTAATTTTTTTACGAGTAAGTTTACTAGCTGGAACACGATAAGCCAGCTCTGATTTGGGTCTATCCATACCATCTTGGATAGGCTTGAAGAAGAAAGGATAATTAATCGATATAGGCACGACTTTATCGGTAAACATTTTTTTAGC
>Ga0196905_1000133_pt1 | contig 28269 bp, 45 predicted proteins | sample CB_VirMetaG_3_FD_169098 | JGI IMG/M metagenome (GOLD analysis project Ga0196905, IMG submission 169098) | Freshwater to marine saline gradient viral communities from Chesapeake Bay - CB_1508_1S Viral MetaG (v3) (version 3) | ecosystem: Environmental > Aquatic > Marine > Coastal | place: USA... | reverse complement strand
CGATTCCAATCAATCAGCGCGTCGTGCGTAACGCTTGCGGCAGTGCCGCGAGTGATGTGGCCGTCGCGGTGCAGAACCGTGCAGGCATCCAAAAGGTGCAGGTCGTTGTTGACATCAAACGCCTCACCGATGCGCGGCTTAATCTGAGGCAGGCCGAACATGGGCTTGAGGTCGGCGCGAAATGTGTTTGCGGTGCGGTTCATGTGTCGTTTCTCCTTGGTGGCGGGGCCGAAGCCCCGGTGTGTTAGGCGACAAGCGCGGTGGCGTTGAGGTATGCGGCGCGGTCCTGCGCCTCAAGGCGGGCAATCTCGGACAGGTTGCGGTAGTTTTCGCCGCCGTTGCTTGCATCTGCAAATGCCTGCGCTTCCTCGGATGTGTCAAAGTAAAAGCGGCTTAAGGTAGCAGAGCGTGCTGCGTATGCTGAGCCGCCGAAGGCAGTCGAAACCATCTTTGCTTCGAAAGTCATGATGGCAACCACGTTGTCAAAGGTTACGTTGTCGGTTGTGGCGAAGGCATATGTAGTCATGGTCGTTTCCTTATCTGGTGTTGGTGGGGCCGAAGCCCCGTTTGGTTAGGCGATGCGCTTGCGGATGCAGGAACCAAGCGCGGCAGCTTTTACCTGAGCGTCCGCCTTTGCCTCCGCCAGCGTTGCGCCTGTCCCCGTGACGACGTTTCCGTTAAATGTTGCTGCTTTGTAAGTGGTCATGGTCGTTTCCCTATCTGGTGGCGCGGTGGCCGTTGTTGATAGGTAGACATTACGCATTGCCGGATGCGATGTAAAGACAAAAATGCGCTTTACGTCTTTACGCTTTGCGCTTATGCTCGCCCCATGCAGAAACGAAGCATCATAAACTTTCGAGCGACGGCAGGCGAAATCACCCGCTGGCAAGCTGCGCTCAAAAAGGATGGCCGCACGGTGTCAGAGGTATGCCGTGCCGCCTTAGACCGACTTGCATCGCGGGTCGAAAAGCAAACTCAAACCGAAGGGAAAGACCATGACTGACACTAAACACCCGAACATCGCGGCAGCACTGGCCGCAGCGCAGGCGCAGATGGGCAAGGCGCTCAAGTCGGCGCAGAACCCGCACTTTAAGAGCAAGTATGCCGACCTGGCAAGCGTGGTTGATGCCTGCATGCCTGCGCTCAACGCCAACGGCATCGCCGTCATCCAGCCGATGACCGAGACCGACCTTGGCCGCTCTGTCGTCACCAAATTCATTCACGAAGGCGGCGACGTTCTTGAATGCAGCATCCCGCTCATCGTGGGTAAAAACGACATGCAGGGGCTTGGCAGCGCCATCACCTACGCACGTCGGTACGGCCTGATGGCATTGGCTGGCATCGCACCGGAAGACGACGACGGCAACGCCGCAGCGAAGGCCGCACCTCGCACCATCAGTGCAGACCAATTCATTGCACTGCGCGATACAGCCGAGGAAGCTGGCGTTCCAGAAGCTAAAATCTGCGCGGCATACGGCGCACCATCGCTTGAGCAGTTCCCGGTGGACGCTTTCGACAGGGCGATGAAGAAACTGAGCGCGACCATCGCGGCAAACGCGGAACAGAGCCAGATTGGCGATATTCTCGCGGAGGCACTGGGCAATGAGTGAGCAGGGAAGCCAGGAATGGCTGGCCGAGCGTGCGGGGCGGGTAACCGCCTCGGCACTGTCAAATGTGATGATGGCGAAGACAGCAGCCGGGTATCAGAACTACATGGCGCAGCTTGTATGCGAGCGCCTGACAGGCCAGCCTGTTGAGACATTCAAGAGCGCGGCGATGGAACACGGCAACGAGACCGAGCCGCAAGCGCGGGCGTTCTATGAACTAGAGACAGGCAACGAGGTGACCGAGGTAGGGTTTATCCCGCATCCGGTCATTGAATGGTCTGGCGCATCACCCGACGGCTTGATTGGCGACGATGGCTTGGTGGAGATAAAGTGTCCCCAGCCGGCCAAGCACATCAAAAACCTGACAGGTGGCAGCATCGACAAAGGCTATTTGCTGCAAATGCAGTGGCAGATGGAATGCACCGGGCGGACGTGGTGCGATTTTGTTTCGTTCAACCCGTCATTTCCTGAGCATCTAAAGATGCAGGTGACGCGCGTTGACGCCGACCCGAAGCTGCAAGCGGAGTTGCGGCAGGCGGTGACGGACTTCGTGCAACAGGTCCAAGGCAAGTTGGCCGAGTTAGAGGCGCGGGCATGAAGACAATTCGCGTCTTAACAGAACACGAGGCGCAGAAGGTGGCTGGTATGATTACCGGCCTCCCCCTGCCCTTCACCATCACCATCGGCGATGGCAACAAACGCACGCTGTCTCAGAACAGCCTTCTGCACAAATGGTATGGCGACATTGCCAAGCACCTCGGCGACATGACAGCGGCACAAGTCAAAGGGCAATGCCATGTGGCCTACGGCGTGCCAATTCGCAGGCGAGATCCGATATGGTCACGGGTATGGGAGCGGATGTTTGACGGCTTAACATACGAACAGCAATGCTTTCTATTCGAGCGTGGCATTCTGGCGATGACGCGCGAAATGAGCGTCAAGGAACTGACGGAATACATGGATGCGGTGCAGGGCCACTACCGGGCGCAAGGCGTGCCGCTGACCGACCCAGAGATACTGAAGTATGAGAACGAGGTGCCGCGATGAAATGGCAATCAATAGAAACAGCGCCGAAAAAATCAACCGATCCTGACGTTTCCTTTGGGCCTATGGTCATCTTGGCAAGCACGAACGGCCATCGCGCTATTGGATATTGGTCAGATGGATACGGCGTGCGGCGCGAAGGATGGGTGAATCCGCACGATCACCAAGTAATGAATTATTGGAACGCATTTACCCACTGGATGCCACTACCGGAGCCGCCGCAATGAACCTAACAGGACAACAGCCATCACAGAAGCCGCAGAGGGCCAAGCCAAACCCGGCCTATCTTGCCAAGGTCCGAGACCTACCTTGCATCATCTGCACAGCCTACTGCCTGCCACAGCAAAGCCCAACTCAAGCGCATCACGTCATTCATCAGCGCGGCAGTTTCCGCAAGGTGCCGGATGAGATGACAATCCCTCTGTGCGAGGGGCATCATCAGGGCTTGATGGACACCAGCAAGATTGCGCTGCACCAACAGCCAAGCCGCTGGAAACGCGAGTACGGGCAAGACATAGACTGGATAAGCAAAACCGAGGACATGATTGAAGCAAGAGAGGCAAACACAATATGACCGAGACACAGACCGCGAAGATACTGGCGCACCTCAAGACAGGCCGCAGCATCACGCCGATTGACGCGCTCAACAAATACGGCTGTTTCCGCTTGGGAGCGCGTATCTATGACCTAAAGCAATCCGGCCACAACATCTACAGGGAAATGGTTGAGACCGACAGCGGCAAGCGGGTAGCGTCCTATACGCTGGTGAAGCCATGAAGTGCCTGACAATCAAACTGCCGTTTCCCCCAGCAATCCTGAACCCAAACGCTCGACCGCATCATCTGCGGCTGGCAGCTGAGAAAAAGAAGTACCGCCAGTGGTGCCGACTGGAATGCACAGCGTGGGGCGTCAATCGGTTCAAAGCGGACCAGATACATCTACACATCGAGTTTCACCCGCCGAACAACCGACGCCGCGACCGGGACAATCTCATTGCCGCGTTCAAGGCGGGGCAGGACGCGCTGTCCGATGCGCTGGGCGTCGATGACAGCCTGTTCCATGTTTCATACGCGCCGATACAGCCGCCAGACGCTAATAATCTGGGCTACGTTATCGTGCGAATCTCGGACATGCCGCTGGTTGCTGAAGTGCCGTTTGAGGGGTGGATTAAATGACAAGCGACCCTTACCGTGAGGCAGGGCCGCTTGAATAATCCACATGCAGCGGATAAAGTGCATTCACCACAAACGCAGGAAATTGATACCATGATTAAAATCTGGGTTCAATGGACTGCCCCAACATAGAGGGCAAAATGAACTTACCATCCACAATATCTGTTAGCGGCGCATCGCTTCCGCAGACATATCAAGCCGCACAAGCCGCGCTTGCTCAATGCAGTCAGGTTGATGAATGCAAAGACTGGGCAGACAAGGCGGCGGCGCTGGCAAGCTACGCGCGGCAATCCGAAGACCAAGAACTTGAGCGGATGGCACAGCGCATTCGAGCGCGGGCTATTCGTCGTGCTGGGGAGTTATTGAAACAGATTGAGCCTGCAACGGGCTACAATTTGCCAAACGTCGAAAAGGCGGGCGAGCGCCCTTTCGGAAAATATGATGCTGCGCGTGAGGCTGGAATGTCGCCTCACCAAGCGAAGCAAGCAACCCGCATCGCCAATGTTCCAGAGCGTGATTTTCAGGAGCAAATCGAAGCCGACAAACCGCCGACACTTTCACAGCTTGCAAGCCAAGGAACAAAGCCGCGCAAGCCTTTAGTGGATTTGGAGGGCAGAGACCCGAAGGAATACAATCGCGCATTGCACTATGTCGCTGAGTTTGAGCAAGCGGCGCGAGACCTAACAAATCAAAATCACGACCAAATTTTGCCAACTTTGAACGAAAAAGAGCGGGCAAGACTAAGGGCAGCAATTCAAAAGATTGATGCAATCACAGACAAAGTAGCAACAAGGATATGAAGAAAATGCAAGACATTAAGCAAATCAAAGCTGAGATACGAAAGATGGTGCAAGACACCGTTGAAAGCGGCGCTATCGGACACGTTCAATTCTTCACCGCTAAAATCATGTCAGAGCGGCCTGACATTCAGGGCGAGGATGCAGACTTTTACACGATATGCGCTCGTGAAACTATTGTTGGCATGGTCAAACGCGCCGTTGATAAATACGCCGAACCGACCGCAGAAACACCAATTCTTGACGGGTTTGAGCATCTTCGCACCGCATATCCTGTTCACCGTGGCGACGACCACTTGCTTGTTCCAGTTAACCTTTGCACAGACGAAGAACTTGAGGCGAGGGCTATTGAGTTTGAAAAAGCTGCAAAAGGCATGATGAAGCACGCCAAAGAGTTGCGGGCATATGTTCAAGAGCGGCGCGACCGCCAAGATGGACAAATGCTTCTAGGCTCTTAAAGTAAAGCGGCCCTTACCGTGAGGCAGGGCCGCTTGATTTTCCGCTGGTTAGGCGGTAGAAAATGAGCATGGCTTGCTGGGTCATTTGTAGCGCATTGTGGTGATGCGTTCAAGACCCGGCCCGAAAAGTGAAGGGCAAAAATGAGCAAAACACCATTCATGCCGTTATGGGTTTCTGACTTTCTCGGAGACACGTTAGACCTCGATGCCGCCGAGGTCGGCGCGTATATGCTGCTGCTGATGGCGCAGTGGAACCGTGACGGAAACAGCCTTCCTGATGACCACAAAAAGCTACAAAGGGTGGCTCGATGCGGGCGCAACTGGACGCGCGTTTGGGGTCAGATTGAGCGGTATTTTGAGCGTGACGATGATGGCATTTACAGCAAAAGACTACGTTTAGAGGCACAAAATGTTGCAGCGAAACGTGCAGTTAACGCGCACAATGGGGCGCGTGGCGGCGCTGATAAGGCTTTGAAATCTAAAGAACAGAGCATAGCAAACGCTACAAATTCGCTACAGCGAAACGCTAGCATACCAGAACCAGAACCATATATTAACGATGATACTAACGTATCATCTAGGCGATCTGGCAAGGATGAAGGGTTCTCTGATTTCTGGGAAATCTGGCCTTCAAAGAAAAACAAACAGAACGCTGTGAAGGCTTGGCGAAAGCTGAACATCGAAAGCAAGCGGGCAGCATACGCTGCGGTCAGGGCGGGATGGTTTGACCAATGGCAGGCCGCAAGCCCAGATGCCAACCCTATCCATGCGGCAACGTATCTTAACAACCGACGCTGGGAGGACCAGCAATCAATTCCACACATGCGCCAAATTGAAGGAGGCCGCACCAATGTCAAACGATCTATCGCTGAACGTCTTGAAGCCCGCTTCTCCGAAATGGATAGCGGGCAGGATCGAGACCCTTCTAAGCCATTATTTTCGACCAGCAACGAACGAGATGGTGGAGGAGGCGGCGATGATGGACTGGATCAAGGCGTTGTCCGGGTTTTCCCAAGAACAGATTGGGGCGGCATGTGAGCAGTACTTGCGGCAAGAGCCGAAACGCCGCCCGGCACCGGCAGACATTCGGATATTTATTCTCGAAGCCCGCGGAACATCTGAGAGCAAGGCGGGGCGCGGCGACAGAACCAAGCTGACACACGACGAAGCGAAGTTGCTTTACGAGCGGGTTTTACCAGCCGCGCAACGTATGCTGTTGACGCCTTCATTGCGGGAACATGCAATTAAAACCTTGGATTATTGGGGCGAGACAATCCCCGAACAATATCGGGGGCAGGCATGAGTCAATTCAGTCACTGGACGGAGGAAGACATCATTGACCGCTTCATTGCGGGCATGAACTTTGGTCGGCTGGCACGCATGACTGGCCGCACCATACCTGAAATCAAACGCATCATCACAAGGAGTGAATCATGACTGATAGCGTGACAGCCGAAGAACTGCGGCAATTCGTGGAGCGTATCGAAACGCTCGAAGCCGAAAAGCAAGAGGCCGCAGAGGCGCAGAAGGAAGTTTACGCCGAGGCCAAGGGTCGTGGCTATGACAGCGCCGTCCTGCGCAAAGTGGTAGCACGTCGCAAGCGCAACCGCGACGAACTGGCCGAGGAGGAAGCCATCCTTGAACTGTACGAAGCCGCAATCGAAGGGAGAGCATGATGCCGGTAATTAATAAAAACGATGCTGAAAATTACAAATGCCCGTGGAACGACTTTAAGCCGTGCATTGGCGACGAGTGCATGGCATGGGCCAGAGTTGGCCGTTCTCACGAATACATCGAAACAGACAACCTGATGGAAACTCCTGACGGCTTGCGCCCCGACAACGAAAAAGCGCCGCCAATGCCGGATGGTGAGGGCTGGGAAAAGGACGGGCCGGAAACGGCAAAGGGCTATCACAGGTCGGCGCAAGACAAGTTGCCTAAAGCGCGGGGGCAGCGATGGATACGCAAGGTTCCGTTGGTAAACGGGTTTTGCGGACGCGCTACAGCAGATCATTCACAGGGATATTTTTGATGCAACAGCTAACAATCGCGGGCAACGTCGGCAAAGACGCTGAACTTCGCCGCACAGGCAACGGTGACGCCGTTCTTGGGTTTTCCGTAGCAGTGGACAACGGCAAGGACAAAAACGGCAACAAGCGCGACAGCACATGGTTCGATTGCAGTATCTGGGGCAAGCGGGCCGAAAGCCTTGAGCGGTATATCACCAAGGGAACGAAGGTGGTTCTTACAGGCCGACCGACAGCGCGAGAACACAATGGCAAGGCGTATCTGGGCATCAGCGTCAACGACCTGACGTTTATGGGTGGCAATAGCCAAGGAGGGAACGAGCCGCGTCAGGACAACTACCAAGCGCCTGAACAGCCTGCGCAGCAAGGGTTCGATGACGAGATACCATTCTGAGGCTTTGCAAGTTTGCAGGTTAGTTTGCAGTTTTGCAGATTGCACCCTGACTTGTGAATGATAGCATCAGAACGCACGGCCTAGGTTAGCTACCGAACACCGGAACCTCCCCCGGCTGGCCGTGCATCTCTCAGGGAGAGCGATAGGAGGTCGCACTATGTTTAGCAAAATGTTTATAAGTAAATATCTCTGCAAAGAGGTTGAGCTGACAGCGCGGGCGATTGCGGCTCATTATGAAGGCGCTTTTGACGAAAGGGGCGAGTGGTTCAGGTATGTCATGAAGAATCTTCACAAAGACGGCATGGTTAAAGAAGTTTTTCCGCATGGAAGAATGTTTAGCGATGCTGTTTTTTTGTGCCATCTCGACGAGGTTTCTGGTGAAAATTATCAAGAGATGGAAGTTGAGTTTGAGGAGTATGACTTGGAGGTTACAAAATGAGCCTTCAGGAATACCGTCAATTCATTGCATCACGCGCGGTAGCGCAGACGATGCAGGGCTTTGCGCCGAAGCCAATCAACGACATGGCAAAGCAACACCAGATTGCCGCGCTGGACTTCGCGTTGAACCGTGGCAAGAGCGCGGCGTTTCTCGACACCGGGCTTGGCAAGTCATTTATTGAACTGGAATGGGCGCGGCAGGTATCCGAGGAAACCGGCAAGCCAGTGCTAATCCTGACACCGCTGGCAGTTGCTGGTCAGATGGTCCGAGAGGGCGTCAAGTTTGGCATTGATGCGCGGCAGATACGCGAGCAGCACGAAGTCGGCGCAGGCGTCATGGTGGCGAACTATGAGCGTTTGTCAAAGCTAGATCCGGCATCGTTTGGCGGCGTCGTTCTGGATGAAAGCAGTATCCTGAAATCGTTTGCCGGCCGCACGCGCAACCTGTTGATGGAGGCGTTTGATGGTCTGAATTACAAACTGGCCGCGACCGCTACGCCTTCACCGAATGACCACATGGAACTTGGCAACCATGCGGAGTTTCTTGGCGTGATGCGACAGCAGGAGATGCTGTCAAAATGGTTTATCAACGACACCAGCACGGCATCGCAGGAATGGCGGTTGAAGGGTCACGCGCAAGAAGACTTCTGGTCATGGGTGGCGTCATGGTCACGCTGCGCAACGCTACCATCGGATCTAGGTGGCGACGATACAGGATATGTTTTGCCTGATATTGACCGACGCTTGCATCAGGTCGCAGCCGACCGAATGGCGGATGCAGAGCAAGGGATGCTATTCCGTATCCCAGAACTCAGCGCAACCAGCTTCCACCAAGAAAAGCGCCTGACCATGCAAGACCGTTGCGAACGCGCTGCGGAACTGGCGAGCCACGATAAGCCGGTCACGGTCTGGTGCGAAACGAACGAAGAGAGCGCATTGCTTACGAAGATGATTGACGGGGCTGTTGAGGTCAGGGGAGACCAAAAGCCAGAAGAAAAAGAGGCGCGACTATTGGGCTTTGCAGATGGGCAATATCGGGCAATCGTGACCAAACCAAAGCTTGCAGGCTTTGGTGTGAACTGGCAACATTGCGCACATGCCGTATTTGCCAGCATCAGCTTTTCATACGAGCAACACTATCAGGCGGTTCGGCGGTCGCATCGCTTTGGGCAAAAGGAGCAGGTCAGGAACGACATCGTTATCGCAGACACAGAAGCCGCTATTTGGCGGGCCATTCACGGCAAGGCCGAGAAGCACGAAGAAATGAAGCGCCGCATGTCAGACGCTATGCGCCGCGCACAATCTGAAACTCAAACCCGCGTGAAGTATGACCGTCCTCTGGACCTCGCATTTCCGCACTGGATTAAGGAAGAAACCAATGACTAAGCAGCCAGAATATCAGGGCAACGGATGGGCCATCCACAACAGCGATTGCATCGAAGGTATGCACGCGATGCCGCAGAACAGCGTTGATTGCGCCATCTTTTCCCCGCCGTTTGGTGATCTGTTTGTCTATTCCGACAGTGAGCGCGACCTTGGCAACGCTGGGGAAGGCGAAGCGTTCATGGAGCAATATCGTTTTTTTGCAGAGGCATTGACGCGCGTTCTTCGACCTGGCCGGATTGCATGTGTTCACTGCACCGACCTGCCGATGCGCAAGGGCAAGCACGGGGCCATCGGCCTACAAGACTTCTCTGGCGACCTTATTAGGGCGCACAGCGATGCGGGGCTGGTATATCATGGCCGCGCAACAATCTGGAAAGACCCAGTGGTCGAGATGCAGCGCACCAAGGCCATCGGCTTGCTCTACAAGCAGATCCGCAAAGACAGCGCCATGAACCGCGTTGGGATGCCTGATTACATGCTATTCTTTCGCAAGGACGCACCAAACGAGCGGCCTATTCAACATGCGGCACCAAGCGACAAGGAAGCCGTAAAGATTGCCAAGGAATGGCTGGACGAACTTACACGGCAAGGGCTTTGCGCAGGAACCCCGCCGGATGAAGTGTTGGCAGAACTCATCAAAGACGCAGAGTTTGACGTGATGGAATGGCAGCGTGTCGCAAGCCCGGTATGGATGGACATTCAGCAAGGTAACGTCCTGCGCAATTACCGCGATGCCAAGGGAGCGAACGACGAAAAGCACGTTTGCCCGCTTCAGCTTGACGTTATCCGCAAGTGCCTGCGTCTCTATACGCGACCCGGCGATGTGGTCATGGACCCGTTCAACGGCATAGGCTCTACCGGATACGAGGCGGTCAAGGCGCGGCGCAAGTATATCGGCTTTGAACTCAAGCCGGAATATGCCGCCCAAGCCAACAAGAATCTGAAAGACGCCGAACAGCACGGCGCAGACCTTTTCGCAGCGGAGTAAACCCATGATTACAGCATACAGCGTCAAGCCCCGCATCTCTCGCACCGCAGAAAACAAGCCGAAGCCGCAATTTGCAAACCTTGATGAACTCATCGCCGCAATGAAAGCGGATGCCAAAGAAATCAACAAACGGCACAACAAAGAGCGTCCACCAGTGCAAGAGGCGCGTGGACCAGTCGCGGAGGCTAGGATATTTGATTTTGTCAGAGAGAACCCTGGCGCATCTGTTCACGAGATAGCAGCGCATTTTAACCGTGAGCCGAAATCCATCGCCAGTCTTCTGAGCCGGATGGAGGAACGCCGCACCGTCAAGGCGTCAATGGGCAAGAACCCAGCCACAGGGCGTCCAGTGCGATGCTTTACGATTGCCAAGCAGCCCGAACAGAGCGGCGTGAAGAAAAGCCCTATCCGCGACATGGTGGAGGCGTTCATTCGAGCAAACCCCGGCTGTCTGACGGCTGACCTCGCGGCGCACATGGGATGCAGCAACAAATCGGCGGCGGACAAGATCGCCACCGCGAGAAAGGCGCTCAACATCCGGTCAGAGCGGACAGGCCGCAGCAACAACGCACCCATGCGGCATTGGTTGGAGGACGGGAAATGACCACCACAATCCGCATCATCCGCAGCGCCATCCCCGGCGAGAGCAGCGGCAGCTATGGCTATGTGGCGCTGGTCACTATGCCTGCCGCACCGTGGGAGCAACCAGTGAGCAAGGACGAGGCATGGCGGCAAGCCCGCGAGTTGGGCGCGTATGTCAGGACAAACCATCCAGAGCCAAAGGGCAAGAAATGACCCGCCTCGCATTCGCAGTTATCCTTGCGACCAGCGCACAAGCTGAACCCGTCAACTTGACCAACGCCAACATTGAAGGCGACAAGGCAGAACTGCGGATGGAAAGCCCAACGATGGGCGTTCTGACGTATCACAACACAGCACAGCAGCGAAGCGCCAACGGAACGTGGGAAGTCGCAAGCGACGAGGTTTTATGCCTGTTGAACATCACAGTGGCAGATGCCGAGACGGCAAGCGTGCAATGCGCAGAAGGCTGGACAGTTGAACCTGAAACAGCAGAAGTGCCAGATGGCGAGACGTTCCATTTCATTGTGATGTGGCCGCAGGGATAACAAATAGGTCAGCGGACGGAGCCGGGGCGGCTGCACATGGTCAAGTCATGGTTAGCCCCTATCATCCGCAGCTTGGGCCGGGTTTATATGCAGCCTAACCTTGCCCGGTGACCAAGCATCAGAAACGTGATAAGGTAACAAACATGGATAAATTTCCCGCCTATAAAACCATTTCGACCGCTGACTTGATACCATACGCACGCAACAGCCGAACGCACAGCGATGCGCAGGTGGCAAAGCTGGCGGCGTCAATCCGTGAGTTTGGGTTCTTAAATCCGATTATCGTGGACGGCGCAAACGGCATCATCGCAGGTCACGGGCGCGTCATGGCGGCGCAAAAGCTGGGCATGGACAAGCTGCCTTGTATCGAGGCCGCGCACCTGACCGACGCGCAAAGGCGGGCTTACGTCATTGCTGACAACCGCATGGCGCTAGATGCCGGATGGGACAACGACCTCCTCAAGATTGAATTGGACGATTTGCGAGATGAAGGGTTTGACCTCAGCCTAACTGGTTTTGAAGTTGACGAGATCGACGCGCTTGATCTGGAGTCGGATGCTGAGAACCTGCCCGGTGAGGGCGATAACGAGGGCAGCACCGCAAGTCTTGCGGACAAGTTTGGCATTGCACCGTTCTCAGTGCTGAACGCCCGCGAGGGCTGGTGGCAGTCGCGCAAGCGGGCTTGGTTGGCGCTTGGGATAAAGAGCGAGTTGGGGCGGGGCGAGAATGGCCACCACGCAGCGCCGGGGGGGCAGTCCGATGGTGGCGGGATATGATAAGGATGGAAAACGATTGACCGGATTAAAGAATATTGGAGGCCGCAATGGCTAAACGCAAAGCGGCGACATTTGGACAAGACCTGATGCGCGGCGAGCATGTCGTGGGGGGGGTGCAAGGTGAGTAAATCCGAGCAGCATGTCCAAGGCGTGCTTATGAAGTCAGACAGCGGAAACGACCCAGCATATTACTTCAAAAAGCAGGAAGCAGAAAAAAAAGCCGGACGCCCTCTAAGCACTGAGGAATTCCAGCGCGACTGGTATGAAGGGCCGGACAGCTACAGTTCCGGAACCAGCATATTTGACCCCGTTCTCTGCGAACTCGCGTATAGCTGGTTCTGTCCGCAGGGCGGCACGATACTGGACCCTTTCGCGGGCGGCTCGGTGCGCGGAGTTGTGGCCTCGCGTTTGGGGCGGCAATACATCGGCGTCGAGTTGCGCCCGGAGCAGGTTGAGGCGAACCGCATTCAGGGCGATGCGCTGTGCAGCGACCCAATGCCGGTCTGGCACATTGGCGACAGTCGCAACATCGACAAGATCGCCAGCGACGTGCAAGCTGACTTCGTTTTTTCCTGCCCGCCTTATGCTGACCTTGAGGTCTACAGCGACGACCCGAACGACTTGTCCACGCTGAAATATGATGACTTCAGGCCTGCTTATTTTGAGATCATTGCTAAAGCGTGTGCCCAGCTAAAGCAGGACCGGTTTGCCTGTTTCGTGGTGGGCGACGTGCGGGACAAGAAAGGCAACTACTACAACTTCGTGGGCGATACAGTAGAGGCGTTCCGCGCGGCTGGGCTGCACTATTATAACGAGGCAATTCTTGTCACGTCTGTTGGCAGCTTGCCGATCCGTGTCGGGCGGCAATTTTCAACGGGGCGCAAGTTGGGCAAGACGCACCAGAATGTTCTGGTTTTTGTTAAGGGCAGCGGCAAGAAAGCCGCCGATGCGTGCGGTGAGGTTGAGGTGCATGTGCCAGACGCCGAAAACGCTGACTTGGGCGAGGAGCTATGACGCCGCCTGTTGTAACATATCACGACGGAATTGCAGTAGTGCGCGACGATCTTTTCAAAGGCGGCACCAAGGCGCGGTTCTTGCCCGTTTTATTTGATGACGCTGACGAAGTGGTTTATGCCAGCCCAGCTGAGGGGGGCGCACAGACAGCCCTAGCGCACACTGCGGCATCATTAGGTAAGCGGGCCACGATCTTTGTGGCGAAACGAAAGCAGCCGCACAACAGGACGCTTGAGGCCAAACGGGTCGGCGCAAAGGTGATGCAGGTTCCGCACGGGTATTTTAACGTCGTTCAAGCACGCGCAAGGGAGTATTGCCAGAGAACAGGCGCAAAGCTGGCCCCGTTTGGCGTCAACCTGCCCGAAGCTATTGAGACAATTGCAGAGGCAGCAAAGACCACAGGTATTAATCCCGACGAGGTTTGGTGTGCCAGCGGATCAGGCGTCTTGGCGCGAAGCCTTGCAATGGCATGGCCAAATGCACGGAGGCATGTTGTTCAAGTCGGTCGGGCTTTGTCTGCAAGCGAGGTGCAGGGCGCAACCATACACGAGGCTGGAATGCCGTTTTCAAAAGCCCTTAAATTTCAACCGCCGTTTCCCTCTTGTCCCCATTACGACGCTAAGGCGTGGCGGATATGCAAAGCCCGGCGCGGGGCCGGGCTTGTTTTGTTCTGGAATGTTACAGGGCCAGCATGTCCTTAGAGGTTGCAAATATGAGCGCTATTTCCAAGATCGTTGATTGCATAAATCATCGTGCGCTTGTCGCCATGCTTGGCGGCATATGCCTGCGCTTCAGTAAATGTTTTGCAAACCTCAACGCTGCGCTTAAATCCGCGTCCGCGAACTGCGTTAAAATGCGTGGCTGTGTCAAAGCAAAACTGTTCATGCGGGTTTGTGAAGGTCATTGGTTTTTCCTAGTGTTTGGGGTTGCGTTGTTTGAGCAGGTTGCCGCATCTAAATTGACGTAGCAAGAGGTAAAAAATGCCTAAACTAAAAAGAAAACCACCGCACGCGCCAACCCCAGAGCAGCGCCAGATTGTGCAGCTACACGCGACCATAGGCACGCCTCAAGAAAGCATTGCCCGCATCATCGGCATCGATGCCAAGACGCTGCGCAAGCATTACCGGGACGAACTCGACCTTGCGATTGCCAAGGCCAACGCGACCATCGGCGGTGCGCTATTTAACAAGGCAAAGGGCGGCGATACAGCAGCACAGATATTCTGGATGAAGACGAGGGCGCAATGGCGCGAGCGTCAAGAGGTTGACCATACCAGCAGCGACGGCAGCATGAGGCCGACGACAATCATCATTGCAGACGCAGATGACGACAACGACGGTTAAGCTACCCAAGAAGCTAAAGAAGGTTTACGGGCCAGAACGCGGCTCGGTTAAGTATCGAGCGACATACGGCGGCAGGGGCAGCGCCAAGTCATTTACGGCGGCGCTGATGGCAGCAATCTGGGGCTTCAAAGACCCTATTCGCGTTCTGTGCGCACGCGAGTTTCAGGTATCTATTGCAGAAAGTTTCCACGCCGAACTCAAGGCGGCGATTGCATCACAGCCCTGGCTCGAAGCGCATTATGACGTGGGCCGGGATTACCTGCGCGGGGAAAACGGCTCGGAGTTTATCTTTCGCGGGCTTCGCAGGAATGAGCAAAGCATTAAGTCGCTTGCCAAGGTGGACCTGACGATTGTTGAGGAAGCCGAGGACGTGCCGGAAACGTCATGGATTGCACTTGAGGCGACCGTATTCCGACAGCCTAAGTCCGAACTCTGGGCCATCTGGAACCCGCGCACCGATGGCAGTCCGGTTGACCGCAGGTTCCGCAAGACACCACCAGAGAGCGCGTTGATTGCCGAGGTGAATTGGAACGACAATCCGTATTTCCCTGACGGCCTCAAGGCATTGCGTGAGCGCCAGCAGCGGCTACTCGACCCGGCGACATATGCCCATGTCTGGGAAGGTGCGTATCTCGAAAACAGTGATGCGCAGGTGTTCGGCAGCAAGGCGACGGTGGAACCGTTTGAACCTAACCCGCGCCTGCCTGAGTGGCAGGGGCCATTCTACGGAGGCGACTTTGGCTTCTCACAAGACCCGACGGCAGCGGTGGAATGCTGGATACGCGGCGATAACTTTTACATTCGCAGGGAGGCATTTCGCACGGGCTTGGAACTGGACGACACCGCGCCGTTTGTTGTTAGCGCGATACCGGGCTTTGAACGGGAGGTGAGCCGATGGGATAGCGCAAGACCAGAAAGCATCAGCCACCTAAATCGTCACGGGCTACCAATGGCGAGGGCTGTAACCAAGTGGCCTGGCAGCGTTGAGGACGGCATTGCGTGGCTCAGGTCATGGGGGTCTATCATAATACACCCAGATTGTGCTAATATGCAGCGCGAGGCGCGGCTGTATAGCTACAAGACAAACGAGAACGGCGACGTGACAACAAAGATTATCGACGCTCACAACCACGGATGGGACGCCGTGCGCTATGCCGTTCAACCCATGATTCGAGGCGGCTCGGACCAAGTATTCGGAGTGCTATAATGGCAGTGTGGCCTTTTAAGCGAACAGAAGAAAAGGCGCACCCAGCAGGCGGCGCATTGATGATTGGCGGCGGGCCAGCTTGGGCGCGTAAGGACAAGAGCCAGCAATACATCACCGAAGGCTATCAGCTAAACGTCATTGTCTATCGCGCGGTGAATGAAATCGTGCGGGCGGCAACGTCTATCAACGTCGAACTCTACAACGGCGAAGATGCTATCGAGCAGCACCCGGTTCTGGACTTGCTCAAACAACCGACGCCGGGCGGGACGTGGCAAACGTGGCTGACCGAAATGCTGGTGAACCGGATGCTTCTAGGCGAGATGGCCGCAGCGTCCGACAACCCGCGACAGCCGACCGAGATATGGCCTCTTCTGCCGCTCAATATCGCGGTCGTTCCCGGCGCGTCTGGCCTTCCCCGGCAATACATCTACGAAGTGAACCGCAAGAAGACGGTTTTCGAGGTGGACCAAATTACCGGGCAGTCTGACCTGCTATTCGTCAAGACGTACAATCCGTCGGACTATTGGCGCGGGCAGTCCCCGCTCATGGCTGCGGCAATCGCTGGCGATACGCACAACGCCGGGATGCGGTGGAACTATTCGCTGTTGAAAAACAGCGCACGGCCTTCTGGGCTTATCCGGTTCAAGACAGGCTACCCGTCCGGTGAGATGATTAACCGGATGCGCGAGTATTTCAAAGCGCGGATGCAAGGGGCCGAGAACGCGGGCGAGATACCGATGCTGGCCGACGATGCTGAATGGCAGCAGCTATCGCAGTCGGCGCGGGACATGGACTTTTCCAACACGATGCGCGAGACGGCGAAATACGTCGCTGCGGCGCTTGGCGTTCCGCTTCCGCTCATCGACAACGACGCCAGCACGTTCAACAATCTCGAACAGGCCAAGGAACGGCTTTACACCGACACCGTTATTCCGCTGATGCGCGATGTGCTGGCAAGCCTGAACACATGGCTCCTGCCGCGCTATGGCGATGGACTGGAACTTCGGCTAGACCTCGATACTATCCCTGCCCTTGAGGCTCTACGCGAGCGGATGTTTCAACGTGCCGTCACAGCATACCGCGAAGGCGTGTTGACGCTGCAAGAGGCGCGGATGCTCATGGGGTATGAGCCGGAAGCCGATGGCGAGTTTAAGCCAACACCGGGCGCGTCGTTTGACCTGCCTGCCGAAGACATCAAGGCGCTGGCCTACGGGCTGGACATCGAGACTAAGGCCGACAGCTACGCTCCGAACGATGGCATGAAGCAAGAAGCCAAGCGCGGGCTGGAATGGCGGCGCGAGTTTAACCGAGGCGGGACCGAGGTAGGCGTTGCGCGAGCGCGTGACATATCCAATGGCAAGAACCTAAGCGCCGATACCGTCAAGCGGATGAGCAGCTATTTCGCGCGGCATGAAGTGGACAAGCAGGGCGAAGGATGGTCACCGGGAGAACCGGGATACCCAAGCGCCGGACGTATAGCGTGGGCGCTTTGGGGCGGTGATGCAGGCAAGTCTTGGGCGGCAAAGATTGTCAGGCAAATGGACGATGAATGATGGCGCGAAAGCCCGCATTCATCAGCCACAGCCCTGAGCGCGAAGCTGCCATTCAGTCGCGTCTATTGGACGTGATGGAGACGCGTTTTCGTCGCAAGATTGCGGGCGTGGTGGCCGATGAGAGCAAGCGGTATCTCGAAGCGTATCAGGAACTAGGATATGTCCCCGCCCCGTCGGATGATGACGTGCAGGCGTTCCGAGACCTGTATAAAGAGATGGCCCTTCAGACCGTGCGGACGTTTGGGGCGCGTGTTGTCAGTCAGGGCAAGGCACTAGGCTATGACCTTGAAGCCAAACAGGAGGGCGGCTTTGCGGCGCTGTTCCGGTCTTTGGCTCTGGCGTGGATTAACCTAGAGCCAATCCGAAAGCGTATCACCCGCGTGACTGAAACAACCCGCAGCCGCATTGTCTCGGAGGTTGCGCGAGGACAGCAAGACGGGCTTGGCGTTGATGCTATCGCCAAGGGCATCAATAATCGCGTGCCGTCCATCTCACGGGCGAGAGGCGCGTTGATAGCGCGAACCGAAACGCACAATGCGGCAAACTACGCCATGCACGAGACCGCCAAGTCCACCGGGCTTGAGTTGGAAAAGGAATGGGTCAGCACCGAAGACGCGCGGACGCGCAACTTTGGCGACGATGCGGAATATGACCACGTTTCAATGCACGGTCAGAAGCGAGCGATGGATGAGCCGTTTTCTATGCCGTGGATTGGCGGGCCGGACTTGTTGATTATGTATCCCGGCGAGGCGGGCAAGCCGGGAGCGGCGACTATAAATTGTAGGTGTAGTAGCATACATCGCGTGGTCGGGCTTGACGACTAGGGCGGACACCGCCTAACATATTTGCATTCATATTGACCTTCCTGACTAGACTGCCTTCGGGCGGTCTTTTTTTGTGCCTGAGCCATGACTTTGCAACTTTGCAGTTTCGTGGTATATAGTTTGCAAAGGCCGTTGTGAAACGTCCGAAGCCCTTAGATGGAGCCTTACATGCTGCGCAATTACGCACGCAAAGACGGTGGCGAGCCGCTCGAAACCAAGCTGGCGCACGGACTGACAATCAAGTCCGAAGGCGAGAGCGAAGAATATCTTGAAATCATGGGCTACGGCTCGGTGTTCGGCAACCGCGACAACGGCGGTGACATTGTTATGCCGGGCGCTTTCAAGGAGTGCATCGCATCCGGTCGGCGCGTGAAGATGCTTTGGCAGCATGACGCAAGCCAGCCAATCGGCGTCTGGGATGAGATGTCCGAGGACGAAAATGGCCTGCGCATGAAGGGCCGGGTCGCCAAAAAGGGCAAGGGCGGCGAGGTTGCGGAACTCATCAAGATGGGCGCGGTCGAAGGGCTTTCCATTGGCTACCGCACACAAGAATACGAAATGGACATGGACGAAGGGTCACGCAAGCTGACCAAGCTGGACCTCTGGGAGACCAGCGTCGTGACATTCCCCATGAATGAATTGGCTGGAATCTACGCGATGAAGGCTGACGAAATTACACAGCGCGACCTAGAACGCGCGTTCAAGAATATGGGCCATTCGAACCGCATGGCGAAGGCTATGGCGGGTGGCGCATGGAAGGCACGGGCCGAGGTTCTGCGGGACGCAGACACGGACGTTCCTGAGCAGGTTCAACGGGACGTTGACGAACTCAAAGCACTTTTGACCGAAACCCTGCAAACGATTGGAGGACGTTAATGTCTGATTTTGCAGAAATCAAAGGGCTTGTTGAGAAAATCAACCCGACCCTTACCGAACTGCGCGGCGAAATCGACGCGCTCAAAGCTGCGGCACCAACTGACGTAGTGACCGAGGAAAAGCATCAGCGCATGGCTGACGACATCACGGCCAAGCTGGCTGAGATGCAGACCAAGCAAGCCAAGTTGGAAGCGGCCATGAACCGTCCTGGCGCTGGCGCAGGCAAGGGCATGGATGGCGAACTTGAGCAGAAGCACAAGGACGCATTCCGCCAGTATATGGCAAACGGCACCCTGCCGGACGGCTTCAAAGCAGGTTCCGAGGGCATCGAAGTCAAGGCCATGTCCACCGACGTGAACCCCGACGGCGGCTATCTGGTACGTCCGGAACTGTCGAACACCATTATCACCCGCGTGTTCGAGACCTCCCCGCTTCGTCAGGTGGCGAACGTGGAGCGCACAGGTGCGAAGTCCATCGACATCCTGATTGACGACCAAGAAGCGGCTGCACGCTGGGTCGGTGAAGGCGCATCTGGTGGTCAGACTGACACGCCTCAACTTGCTCAGAAAGTCATCGCGGCTCACAAGATTGAAGCCGACCCGCGTATGACGACCGAGATGATTGAGGACAGCTATCTCGACGTCGAAGCATGGCTTGCTGGCAAGGTTGCCGACAAGTTTGCACGCACTCAGAACACCGCCTTTGTTTCCGGTGACGGCATCGGCAAGCCTCGCGGCTTCCTGACATATGCGGCGGCGGCAGCGGCTGGCACATATGAGCGCAATGCAATCACTCAAATCAACATGGGTTCGGCGGCTGCGCTGAACGCAGATGGTCTGATTGAAGTGCAGAACGGACTGAAGGAAGAATACCAAGCGGGCGCGGTCTTCGGCATGAAGCGCACCACGTTTGGCGCGGCCCTGCAACTCAAGGGCAACGACAACTATTTCTTCAGCCCGGTTCTGATGCGTGACGGCCAAGCGTCTATCCAGCTTCTCGGCAAGCCCGTTGTCTTCATGGACGATATGCCTGCTGTTGCTGCAAACGCTCTGTCTGTTGTCTATGCGGATTTCGGTCGCGCATACACCATCCTCGACCGCGTTGGCCTTCAGGTTCTGCGTGACCCGTACACCAACAAGGGCTTCGTCACATACTATACAACGCAGCGCGTTGGCGGCGATGTGACCAGCTTTGACGCTATCGTTATCGGAAAGGTGGCAGCATAATGGCACAATTTGACATGCGCAATAATGCGGAGTTTGGCCTTGGCCTCTCCGCTACACTGAGCGGGGCAACCCCGGCAGCAGGCGACTGGATTGATATGCAGGGCTGGGAGGCGCTGACCTTCACAGTGTCCACAGGTACAGTCACAGACGCAGGCACCGCATCGGGCTTCTCGTTCGAGGTTCAGGAAAGCGACACAACAGCCGCAGCAGCCGCAACAGCCGTTGCCGATGCTGACTTGGTTGGACTGGAAAGCGCCTTAACCGTGACCGCAGACACCGACGACGACAAGCTGATTGGCTCCATCGGCTACATCGGCTCGAAGCGTTACGTCCGCATTGTGGCAACCGGGACAACCGGGACAGATGCAGCCGTGACCGTCCATGCTCGCAAGGACAAGGGCGCGGTGATGGCAACAGCCACCATCGACAGCGGTACAGCGGCGACCTGAGTTTAGAAGCGGGCGGCTTCGGTCGCCCGTCACTAAGCGCAGGGGCATCCAATGACGAACATCAACTGGTCTGAATTGGTGGACGCCACCGAGGACAACAAACGCGCGGCTGACATCCTCATTCGCACTGACGACAACATGGAGCGCAGAGCGCCATATAACGGCGGATGGATTTACCTGCACGACAGCACCCACACCGTTGACAATAAGCAATCCATTACAGCCGACACGCTCACGCACATGACGATTGACGGATTGGCGGACGACAGCACAACCGACTATCGGCGCGGCATTTCTCTGGACATATTCGGCGGCAGCACAATCCAGCCGTTCGCCATTGGCGAGGCGTACAACATCAACCTCACATTCCGCATCAGCAAGGCCACCAGCACGGCGACCTTTGCCGAGATAGACGTGGGCATTGGCTCGGATTACAGCACTATCATCGCGCGTGACCGTCGGGCTTTGACCAAGGGCAGCGGCATCACGGACTTTCTGTTTTTCAACGGGACGCTGTTCGTGACCGCACCGTTTGCTCAGTATGGAGCGCGGTTCTTTATCAGCTGCTCGGAAAATGTTAGTATCTGGGACAAAGCTATCATGCTGCAAAGGACGCACAGCCCATGACGCGCATCAAAATCCTCCGCACATTCCGCATCGCGCTGGACGGCATCACCGTGCAGACGTGGCATCCCGGCATGGAGCGGGACGTTGACGATAGCACGCTGGCATTGCTCATCGACCAAGGCGCCTGTGAAATTGTGACGAAGGCGCACGACGGCGCGCCTGAGAATAAGACGCGCAAGCCGAAAAAGCCTAAGCTGGTCGGAACTGGTGTTCAAAAGGGCCTGTTGAAATGAGGTTCAACCGCAAGTCCGTTACCGTCACGGCATCGACCGACGACCCGGCCATTTCACTCGCGGACATGAAGGGCTTTCTGCGTGTCGATGGAACCGCAGATGACGACCAGATTACAGCATACATCGCCACGGCAACCGAGGCGGTGAAGCAATATCTTCGGCGAGCTTTGCTGACTGAGACATTCGTGTTCAAGGCTGACGGCTTCACTGAGGCTTACGGCGATGACCGCTTGCTATCGCTTGGGCCAGGCGTCCACACAGCATCGCGTCCATACATCCTTGGCGGTGGCGATACTCTGGATCTTCCTTTTGCTCCGCTGCAATCCGTCACCAGCGTTGTGACCTATGACCGCGACAATGTGAGCGCGACCTACAGCGCATCCCGTTACGGCGTAGACCTGACCAGCGGACGCATCTACCTGAACGAGGGCGAGACGTGGCCGAGCAATCTGCGGGCGCAGGACGCGGTGCAAATAACCTATGTCGCGGGCTATGGCTCCGGCAGCATCCCCGCGCCTATTCTTGAGGCCATCCGGCTTTACGTTTCATCGCTCTATGACGGGACGTGCGAAGGCATCAACATGCAGATGAAGGCGCTATTGGCACCTTATAGGCGCATGGATGAATTGGCATGGTAAACTGCTGCACATCATCCAAGTATAACGCACGGCAACTCAAGGAGGCCGTGACGTTTGAGCGCGTGACCAATACAGCAGACAGCTACGGCGCACGATTGCAGACGTGGGCAACCATCACAGGCGCACCGACACGGGCGATGGTTAAGCCAATGTCAGGCAGCGAGCGGTGGGCATCCGAGCGCACAGAAGCAACATCAACGCACAAGATTGTATGCCGCTACTTTGCCGACCTGACGGAAAAAGACCGCGTGGTTATCAGGAACCGCGCATACAACATCCGCTTCATTGCGAATGTGGACTTTGACGACCAGTGGCTTGAGATAACCGCGCAGCTTGGGGTCGCGGTATGACCGTCACGCTTCGCCTTGAGGGTTCGGCAGAGTTGCAGGCTGCGTTGCGGCGGGCGTCTGGCGAAATCAAGCAGGCCGTTTCGCGGGCGGTCGTCGGCACGGCTTTGGAATTGCAAGGCAACATCAAAACCAGCATCGCGCGAGGGCCAGCATCAGGCCGGACCTATGAGAAATACAATCCGCGCCGGACGCACACGGCATCCGCACCGGGCCAGCCTCCGATGACCGACACGGGCCGTCTGGTCAACAGCATCGAGTTTGACAAGATTGGCGACTTGACCGCGACTGTTGGCAGTAAATTGGCTTATGCGACTTATCTGGAATACGGAACATCTCGCATGGCCGCGCGTCCGTTCTTCCGTCCTGCCATTGAGGAAATCCGACCGAAATACATGGCGCGACTTGAGAAAGCCCTTGGGGATGAATTGCGATGAACTTTGCAGGCGTAGCACAGGCAATCCGAGCGCGGCTGGCAGGCGATGCAGCGCTATCGGCGCTGACGACATACGTTGGCTATGACAAGCCGCAGGACACCAAGCCCGAAAGCATGGTGCCGTTTCCGTTCACTGTCATCGAGGATGTGAGCGCAACGCCTTGGGATACCAAGACCAGCGATGGCGGCGAACAGCTTATACAGGTCACGACCTTTGCGCGGCCTACAGCAAGCCGGAGCGCGATTGACCTCGCAGACGCAGCGGCGCAGGCGACCTATGACGCGCTGCATGACTTTGACTTGGTGGTAAGCGGTTCCAATGTAGTAAATTGCCTGTTCGACAGCAGTCCCGGCAACATACCGGACCCAGACGGCTTTACGCGATACAGGCCGCTAACTTTCCGCATTCAATACGACAGCGGCACATGACTTTGCAGGTTTGCGGGTCTGTGGTATAACTTTGCAAAGCCAATGAAAGGGCAATTAAAATGGCAGCAGAAAGTGGACGCGACCTCCGGGTTGAATATGCGTCAAATGGTTCGACATATGCCGTTGTGGCAGGCGCTCGCACCGACAGCCTCACATTCAACAACGAAGCAATCGACATCACCGATAAGGATGATGCGGGCGTTCGTACATATCTGGATGACATCGCGGTAAAGAGCATGAGCCTTTCATGCACAGGCGTTGCGACAGAATCGACGTTTTCCGCACTTGCGGCAGCGGCGTCCAGCGGAATAGCCCTTCATGCGTTCCGAGTGTCTTTTGGCTCTTTTGCAACGTATACAGGTTCGTTCTTCATCACCTCGTTCGAGGCGACAGGCGAACAGGCCGACACAATCACGTTTACGCTTTCTCTGGAAAGCAGCGGCGCGATTACGGCTTCCTGATGAGCGTTTTTCGTGAAGTCCGAATTGAGTTGGACGGGAAAGAATACTGGTTCACCCCGTCCAACAAATTCCTGCGCCGCATTGACGCTGGCCTAGCGCCTCAAACCCTGTTGGGTGTTGTCGGGACAATGGACGGCAAGAACGTGCCGCTTCCTGCGCTTGCCTATATCATCTCCGAGATGGTGCAGGAGGGTGGCGGCGATGTTGACGAAGATGATGTTCTAGCATCGCTCTATGACGACCTGACAAACAACGGCGGGAACGGCATCGGGCCGCTTGTGCAGTGCATTGGCGATTGCATCACGCCGCCGGGCAAGCCGGAAAAAAACCTACCAGCCCCGGCAGCACAAACCGGGGGCAAGAAAAAGTCCCAACGCAAATAGACTGGACCGGGATGTATGTCACGGCCAGAAGTTGGGGCATACAGCCGAGCGAGTTTTGGGAAATGACGATGGTTGAATGGTTCGCGGAAGCGCAGTTTCACCAGAAGCAAAACGAAGGCCAGAAGCCCGTCAAAGGCCATTTGTCAGACGCCGAGGTTGAACGCCTCAAGCTGTTGTTAGAGGACTGATATGGCGCTTCCAAAGCTACAGGTTCAGGTCACGGCAGATACTAAACAGGCCGAAGATGGTCTGAAAAAAGTATCAGGTGACATCAGACAGGTCGAAAAGGCGTCAACAAGAGCAGTTTCGGCGGTCAAGGCGTTTGCTGTCGGTCTTGCCAGCATTGCCACCGTTTCGGCTGTTTTCTCAAGGGCGGTTGCTGAAAGCCAAAAGTTTGAAACAACGATGTTTCGGATTGGCGCTGTCATCAAGGCGACCGGAGGCGTAGCAGGGCGCACCGCTGACGACCTTCGCAGCTTCGCCAGAGAACTTGCAATGAATACGCTGGAAAGCACTGAGGGCGTGCTTGAGGCGCAGCAGCGATTGCTGACATTCCGCAAAGTCACTGGCGATGTATTCGACCGGACAATTCGCGTAGCGGCTGACCTTTCGGCTGTTCTGGGTCAGAACATGAGCAGTTCTGCCATTCAGTTGGGGCGGGCGCTGGAAGACCCTGTTACTGGATTGAGTGCGCTTGCCCGCAGCGGGACAGTATTTACCGACCAGCAAAAGGAAATGGTCAAGAAGTTGGTTGAAAGCGGCCAGCTACTCAAAGCACAATCGTTCATTCTAGATGAACTAGAGGCGCAATATGGAGGCGCTGCGGTTGCGGCGGCGCAGGGATATGCTGGGGCGCTAGATACTTTAGGCCAAAGGCTTCAGGAGTTTTTCCTTTCCATTGATGAAAACTTGGGGCTGACCAAGGCGCTTTCGGCAATATACCTGACAGCATCCGAGGCGTTGCGCGTCCTGACCGAAAACATGGGCCGATTGGTCACGTACATCGGCACGGCAATGGCGGCATCTGTTGCTTATGCGGCGTTTATGGCGCGGGGCTGGGTCGCGGCATTTGTCGCGGCAAGGCTGGCAACGATCACGCTTGCGGGTTCCTTGGCGCTTCTGCGCACCGCCATGATTAGGACTGGCATTTTGGCGCTAATCGTTGGTGCTGGGGAATTGGTATATCAGTTTACTAGGCTTGTCGGGGCGGCTGGAGGATTTGGCGAAGCAATGGGCCTTTTGGGTGACGTTGCTGTTGAGGTATGGGGCCGCATCAAGGATGGCGCGGCGGCAATGGTTATGTCCATCAAGGCGACATTCTTGGAGATGGAAGGCTCTTTCCTTGGTGCCATTTCGCGCATGGCAATGAAGGCGTCCGACTTCTTCCTATCCATGTCGGAGGGCGTTGCCAACATACCCGGCATGGAGGGGCTTGCGGACGGGCTTATGTCGGCATCCGACGCTTTCCTGCGGGGGGCGGCAAGCACGTCACAAGCAGGCCAGACGTCACTTAATCAGGCAGGAGGGATGCGTGAGCAAGCGGCTGGCCTGTTCGCAGGACTAGATGCGCCGCTTGAGAGCGTCCAGAAAATCCGAGACCTACTCGCGTCCATTAAGGATGAGCGCATCACCCTGCCTGACCTGTTGGGCGTCGGGACTGATGAGGGCGATGGGGGCAAGGGTAAGAGCGCATCCGAAAAGCTAGATGAAGAACTGACCGCACAAGAGGAACGTGTCAAAGAACACTTTGAGCGCGTTAAGGCGCTTGCTCAGGGTGGGTTATCGGACAAGCTAGGCGCTTGGGGCGATTACTTTTCTAACCTCATACAGCTTACGGGCAGCAACAATAAAAAGCTGTTGGCAGCACAGAAAACCTTTGTAGCAGCGCAAGCGTTGATTGACGCATTTGGCGCATACAACAAAGTCTTGAACGACCCAAAGCCGCAGCCTTGGTATGTTCGCCTTGCTGCGGCAGGGCAGGTATTTGCGGCGGCTATGGGCGCAGTTAATGCCATCCGAAGCGCGTCAACGTCTGGCGGAGCATCATCGGCATCTGTTCCATCGGCTTCGGCTGGCGCATCTTCGACTGCTCCTGCTATGGCAACCCAAACAGTCGCCATCAATCTACAAGGCGACACCTTCAGCCGCGCGTCGGTTGAAGGGTTACTTGAACAAATTCAATCGCAGCTAGACCGAGGCGGAAGGCTGGTGTTCCAATGAGCGTTGTCATTCAATCCGGCTTCACTGGCATTGCAGAGCCTATCGACCAGCCGCGCATTTGCTTCGACACCCACACGGCAACGCCTACGGCCACCAGCACGGCCACAGGGGCAAACGTGGCATGGCTTGTTGACGGCGAGACGTGGAGCGTATGGGAAGGCGGCGGCACGTCTCAGACGGTCACGCTGACGTTCTCAAGCGCAGCGACCAGTTACGCGGCGATTGCAGCGCACAATCTGGGCAGCACAGGCGCTACGGTATCCTGCGCAGCGGGTGGTGTTACGGTCGGCAGCATCAGTCCTGACGATGATGGGGCGATCGTGTTCCTGTTCGGCTCAACCACGGTGACGACCGTTGCCTTCACTATCTCCGGCGGTTCGGCAGCACCGCAGATTGCTGTTGCGCAGGCGGGCGAGGTTCTGGAAATGCCGCAGCTATCGGTGTTCACTGGCTTGCCTATCAGCGAAAGCAAGCAAGTTCGGTATCGTCACCAGCAAAGCATCAGGGGTGACGTTCTGGGCCGCGCTGTTGAAGGCGCAGACCTGCGTTTTGACCTGACCGTGCAGAACTTGCCTGAAACGTTCCGAGCGGCGGCGGGTGCTGTGACGTGGAAGGGCTTTATCAACCACGTTGACAACACTGGGCCGTTCTTCATTGCCGCCAAGCCGTCTTCATATCCAGATGATGTTGCCTACGCGCGAGCGATGGAGCGGCCACGGTTTAACCGTGAGCGGGCCAATCTGAACAATTCGGGCGCAGTTACGTTCCAGTGCATGGGATATGCAGCGCCATGACTAAGACCGTTCAAGTCCTAGAGTTGCGGCAGAAGCGTTGCGACCTGCGCTTTGGCGTTGGGACATGCACGGCGACCGGAACACCCAAATGCTTCCAGACGTACAACACCTGCGGCGCAAAGGACGTTTTCAACCTCGACGGCGAGTTGCGCTGGTATTTCACGCGACCGGGCGACCCGGCACCGCTCACGGCTGGATTGCCAACATCCGATGAATGGTATGGGCCAGCAATCCCTATCCTGCGCACAGTAAGGACCGAGCCGACCCGGCTTAACCTGGGAGCGGTGCGTGAGGGTGAAAGCCCGTTCGGCTTGCGCGGGACCGTTTCCGTCACACTAGATGACTTCGAGTTCCGCAATCAATTCGGCGACTTCTACGCATCCGAGCGCACCGTACAGGGAAGCATCGGGCGTTTGCTCTTGGCATGGCTTGGCGAGGCTGTGCCGCAGTTGGAGATGTATCTCTACACGGGCAAGGAGGGCGATAGCCTGGCGGCGATGACAGTGCGCCGCTATGACGTGACGAACATCAACCCGCCTTCGGGCGGGGCGTGGACTATCACGGGGCTAGATCCCCTTGGCAGGGCGGAGCGCAAGAAAGCGCAGTTCCCCCGCGCAACCGACCTGCGCTTGCAGTCCGATATTAACGCCAGCACGACCAGCATCACGGTTACCGGAACCGAGGACGACGTGTCGGATAGCTTCGGCAATGACGGGCTATTCTATGGCCGTCTGAGCGGTGAGGTGATTAGCTACACAGGCTACACAGGCAGCGCGGGTGTCTGGTCACTCAGCGGCGTTGTTCGTGGCGCTCTGGGTACGACAGCGGACGAGCATAGCGCAGATGACGGTATGCAGCGCGTCGGGCATTACGACGATATTCTGTATTGGGAAATGGTATATGACCTCCTGAATAATCACACGACTATCCCGGCAAGCCTGATACCTTACGCAACCGACTGGACAAGTGAGGGCGAAAGTTGGCTTTCGACGCTG